>Ga0308157_10002045_pt1 | contig 35969 bp, 27 predicted proteins | sample PhyBR1_FD_201035 | JGI IMG/M metagenome (GOLD analysis project Ga0308157, IMG submission 201035) | Phyllosphere microbial communities from UC Gill Tract Community Farm, Albany, California, United States - DLSLB.R1 | ecosystem: Host-associated > Plants > Phyllosphere > Unclassified | place: USA... | reverse complement strand
TTTTCTCTTTGCAGGAAAGGAAAAATAGAACAATTAGCAAACAAAAAAAAGGGGATCGTAGCATAAAAGTTACTTTCCCCTAAAATAGTAATTTATTACAAATTACAAATTTTTAAATTATGGTTTTTTTGGTGGTGGCGGAACCGTGATCGGATCATCATCTGGACCAATATTCGCTTGTGACGGAATAGACTCTTTTTGTACTTCAGTTTTATCTTTAGTTGTTTCTAGTTCATCAGCAGAGCAAGAAAATAATGTAGTTGACAATAGGATACACGCTCCCCATAAATATAATGTTTTCATTTTTTTAAAATTTAAATGTTGAACAATGGGCATTGCATTCCTGAATTCTTTTTCAGGTTGGTTTTAAATGGCAATACCAAATTTTGTTTGGGAAGTGAAGTGCGTAGAACAGTAAGATTTTCATCTATACTTCCCGGAACAGAATCCGTCTTACGGTTTTCCGCACTTGGTACATAAACTAGTTTTGTACATTTGCTTTTTGACCTGCAGATCAAAGCGATAACTAATTTTGTTGAGGCAAAGTAACAACCGTTTTGAGCCTGCATTGAGCAGAAAGTCGGGAAAGTCGAATGTTTTTTTTGAAAGTCAGGAGAAGTTCCAGAAAGTCATAAAAAGTTGAGAAAAGTACTTTAGATAAAGTTTTAAAAAGTTCAAATGCCTATGCCAACCATTACTTTTGAAGATTATAAAAAAGCGATTAAAGCTAAATATGAAGAAGAAAAAAATGGAGAATATTCTAATAATTTGAATTCTCCTACATCCGCAAATCTTAGAAATTTGTGTATAAAAAGATTTGAAACAAATAATAGTAAAGATGACCTAATTACTTTTAAATCTTTTTTTGATTTTCCATTTGATAGGGATAATAGAAATCTTTATGGAGAAATTGAGCTTAATAAATTAGAAGCAGTTAAGCGTTTTTTTCTAGGTAGAACAGAAAATCCCGCAGAAGATACAATTCAACTGGCTGCAATATTGGTAGATCTTCGGCCAAGACCTTTTAAAGAGTTCCAAAAACAGCTTGATCCAGACGAAATAAAATTAATTGAAGAGTTAAGAGACACCAAACATTATAAGAATGAAATTTCTTCTCTCACTTTGATTGATGAGGTAGAAACTGGAAATTTTCATGATTCTAAAAATAAAGAAGTAGAACAAGAAGAAAATCAGGATTTGGAAAAAATTCCAGCGGGTATATTTACTCCTATTAAGAAAGGAGGAGAAGGTGGGATAAATTCTGGATTAAAAAGATCTTTAATAATTGCAGCTTTTCTCTTGGGACTAACTTTAATCGTTTACTTAAACATGTCACAAAAAGACTGCATGCAATGGATGGGCGATCATTATGAAAAAATAGAAAGGTCTGACGACGGTTATTGCAATACTTATTATGATGCCAGATATTTTGATTTAAAGAAGATTGAAGTATGTAATACGACTGAGTTCTTTGACGATAGTGGAAGAGCAAAAGTTTGGTATATTAAGATTGGAAACTCCGTAGAATGCTATAACCAATTTGCCCCTTATCCAGAAAATACACAAAGATTCTTAAAACCAATTACGCAACATATTATCGATCGTTACTTATCAAACAGGCCAAAATGCAATTAATTTTTAAAACATCCTAAAATGCGATTTATGTAAAATATTCCTAAAATCATGGAATTATTTGTAAGTATATCCTTTTAATTTAGCATTATTGAATTAAATAATTAAAAAACAAACAAACATGAAAAAAAGAAGCATATTATTCGTATTAGCCTTAAGCGCGGGAATGTTCGTAACCTCTTGTAGTAGTGACGATAATGAAGGAGAAACAATTGTACCAATTCAAGGTAAATATAATCTAAGCCAAAGAGGGACAATTGTAGATGGAAAAGAAGTCTTGGTTGACGCACCAGAAAATGCGGCAGGTTGTAATAGAGATTATTTAGATTTAAGATTAAGTAATTCAGCAGTTATTGGTGACTATAATGGATCTGATTGCGCTTTAACAGAAACTACTGGAACTTATGTAAGATCTCATAACGATTTGACTATTACTGTTGGAAATTTAAGTTCAACAAGCGATATTATGAACCTTACTAACAAAGAACTAAAAATTAAAGACAAAACAACTGGTATTATTACTGTTTATACTAGATAATAAAATTGTTTTGAGATAATTTCAATTTGTTTTGAAATGGAAAACGGAAACTCTAATTAAGAAGTTTCCGTTTTTTTTATGGAATAAAATTAATTGACGGGGATATAAATATCAAAGGAAGCTCCTTCGTTGTGAATGCCAGAAGCGGTTATAATTCCGTTGTGGTTTTCTACAATTTTTTTTACAATGGCAAGTCCGATTCCTGTGCCGTTATAACGATCTCTGCCATGAAGACGCTGAAAGACTTCGAATATTTTTTTGTTGTATTGCGCTTCAAAACCAATTCCGTTATCAGAAACTTTAATGTGGCAATATTTTTTGGACGCAATCAGTTTTTCTTCTTCTAAATTTTGACCAAAAGCAACTGTACTTGTAATTTTAATTAAAATCGGAATTTCGGGATTTGAGAATTTCAATGAATTACTGATCAAATTATATAGTAATTGCTTGAACTGAAACGGAATAACATCAACTTCAGAGGTTTCTCCGATTTCAATTACGGCACTTTTCTGTTCTAATTCTTCCGTTAAATCTTCTTTAACCTCCTTAATAATTTGGCTCAGATCTGTTTTTATAAAAATGCGTTCTTGACTATTTGTTCTAGAATAAGCCAATAAATCATTAATTAAAGTCTGCATTCGCTGTGCAGCATTCTGCATTCGTTTAAATTTATCTTTTCCGTTTTCAGATAAATTTTCCGATTCTTTATCGATAATCTGCGAAGCAAAAGTCTGTATTTTTCGAAGCGGTTCCTGCAAATCATGACTTGAGATATAAGCAAAGGACTGAAGCTCTTTGTTCATTTCTTCCAATTCATTGTTTTTTTGCTCTAGCTCGAGTGCATTCATTTTTAATTTATCATCGGCTTTTTTTCTTTCATTTAAATCGTGCGTCACTTTAGAAAAGCCAATAACATCGCCTTTTTTATTATGAACGGCCGTTATCACTACGCTTGCCCAAAACAAGCTGCCGTTTTTACGTACGCGCCATCCTTCATGAATTACTTTTCCTTTTTCTCTTGCAGTTTGCAAAAGTTTTTGAGGCAGATTATTTTTTTGATCTTCTTCGGTATAAAAAATGGACAAATATTTGCCGACAATTTCCTCTGCTTTATAGCCTTTTATTTTTTCCGCACCAGCGTTCCAATTCTCAATAATACCTTCACGGTTGAGGTATAAAATGGCATATTCCTGAATTTCTTCGACCATTAAATGATAACGTTCTTCACTTTTTCGGAGTGATTCGTTGATCTGAATGAGTTCTTTGGTACGAGCAGTAACCTGCTGTTCGAGTTCGTGTGTAAAAGCTTTTTCGGTATGAATGTCGGTAAATGCACCAACCCATTTTAAAATTTTATTATCAGGACCCAAAACAGGTTCCCCAATAACAGTATGCCATCTGTACGAACCGTCTTTTCTATGCATACGTACATCACAGCGATACATTTCTCCGGTTGCAAGAGCGTGCTGCCAGATTTTTACATTTTCGTCAAAATCATCAGGGTGAATCATTTTCTGCCAAGAACCTTCGGCTCCAGGTTCTATTCCGGTATATTCAAACCATTTTCCTGAGGTAAAAAGTGCATTTCCTTCTGCGTCAGTTTCCCAGATTAGCTGCGGAATACTTTCAGTAAGCGAACGGAATCTCTTCTCGCTTTCTTCTATTTTTTTTCGGGCTTCGACTTTTTCAGTAACATCAATCAATGTCATTCTAATTCCAGAAATCGAATTGTCGCTTTCGCGCAGCGGGGCAAATTCAAAATCAACATAAAATGAATTGCCACCATTTTCATTAGCAATAAAAAGCAAAGATTCAGATTCTGAATATACTTCTCCAGATTCGTAAACTTTACTTAATAACTTGGCATATTTTTGTTTGTTGAGTTCGGGAAATAATTCTAGTATTTTTTTTCCTTCAACCTCAGATGCTTCTCTTTTCCAAATATTATGCAGTAATACAAAATTTGCCATTTCGATTACAAAATCATTTCCGCGTAAAATGGCTTTTGGAACAGGTGACTGCATAATAAGATTGCGCAGTTTCTTTTCGCTTTCTTCTATTTTCTGCTGGTATTTTTTTTCTTCGGTAATGTCGCGAATAGTTCCTATTAGTTTTGCAGGCTCATTATTTTCATCATAAAAAACTTTTCCTTTTCCTTCAATCCAATGTATAGATTGATCTTTCCAGATAACACGAACCTCATAATTTAAAAATCCAGAACTTAAAGCTTCTTTAAAGCCTTTGTTTCGAATATGTAAATCATCAGGATGAAGATGTGCCAATAATTCTTCGTGAGAAAGCATTACATCTTCGGTATAACCGCCAAGAATTTCAAGATATCTTTTAGAGTAAGTCGGAATTCGAGTCTTTACATTCAATTCCCAAGTTCCCAATTCGCTGGCTTCTACAACAATTTTAAGACGATCTTCGTTAAGTTCGATTTTTTTTCGGGCTTCCACTTTTTCGCTTACTTCGGTAACCGTAACCAAGATTCCCGAGATTGTTCCGTTTTCTTCTTTTAATGGATGATAAAGAAAATCAAAATAAGCAGTTTCGATTTTTCCGTATCGGTTTAAAGGAACAGGAACTTCAATGCCGTGAAACGGAATTCCAGTTTTTAATACATTGTCTAATAAATCGCTAACGGTTTCTTTTACTTCTGGGAGAGAATCATATAATGGTCTTCCGACAAAAGATTCCTCTTCTCGAGCTACAAGTTTAAGATAAGCTTCATTGGCCATTTCTACAATATATTCTGGGCCTCGAAGAATTGTGATGCCAACAGGGGCTTGTTTTACCGTATTACGGAAACGTTTGTCGCTTTCTTCAATTTTTTGTTTTGCCAAGTACAAGTCTGTAATTTCTACAGCGGTATTCATTACACCGTAAATTTTACCAGTAAGATCATATAAAGGCGTAAAGCTGTAATTGAAATAAAAAGATTGTAACTTATTATCGATCATAAGATCAATACGCGAATTTCTCGAATGAAAAGATTGTCCAGTTTCAAACACCGATTCAACTTGTTCAAATACCGACTGATTTTGTAGTTCGGGGAGAATTTCTCTGTAGGTTTTTCCAATTACATCTGGGCCTTTTCCCCAGATTTTTATAATAGATTCATTTGCGAGTTCAATACGCATTTCTTTTCCGACATAAACACCAATCGGGAAAGGGGCGTTTTCAACCAGCTGTCTTATTTTTTGTTCGCTTTCTTCCACTTTAGCACGAGCCAAAACTTGAGCGGTAACTTCTGTAGCAATTGCGGCAACGCCAGAAATACTTCCGTCTTTTTCGCGTAAAGCTTCGTAAACAAAATTGATATAAGTATTTTCGGTTTGACCGTTTCGATTTAAAGGAATAAAAAGTTCTTCTGTGATGACTTTTTTCCCAGAGATAAAAACGTTTTGCAGAATTTCATCAAGTCCTTGTTTTTTTAATTCGGGAAGAACTTCAAAAATAGGTTTATTAATAATGTTTTCTGCTTTTGCATCCCAAAGCCTCAGCATTTGGTCGTTAGCGATTTCAACGATATGATTTTCACCTCTAAAAATGGACATTGCCACCGGAGCTTGCATAATATTATTGATGAATCGTGCATTACTTTCATGCAAAGCGTCTGCAACGATTTTCTTTTCTGTGGTTTCAATAACAGTAACCAAAATGCCTCCAACAGATCCATCTTCTATTTTTATGGGACTGTACGAAAAATCAAAAAAGCAATCTTCTGTATAGCCATTTCTATTAAGTGGCACTTTGAAATCAGGGAAACTTACTGCATGTCCTTTCATGACATCGGTAAATAAAGGTCCAATGGTATCCCAGATTTCTGCAAATGTATCTTTAGAACTTCCGCCTAGAGCTTCTGGATGTTTAGAAGCGCCCAAAATAGGACGAAAAGCATCATTATAGAGTTGAGTATAATTTTTTCCCCATGCAATGTACATTCCAAACGGATTGCCGAGCATCATTGCGGTCATTGTTTTTAAACTTTGAGACCACTTTTCAGGATTTCCCAAAGGGGTTTTACTCCAATCTGCGGAACGAATTAATTCTCCCATTTCTCCACCTTCGGAAAGAAAATAATGTTCCTTTTGTTTGCGGTTCATTTTCAGAGAGGATTAAGGTTGCAAAATGAAATTAGCTCTTTCGGGCTGTTTGAAACTATTTTCGGGTGCAATGGTTAGGGCTTTTTCTATTACATTTTTGAGTTTAGAAAATTCTCCAGGCTTTCGAATATAAAATGAAGCGCCTTTTAGATATAACTTATCAACGATTTCGCTGTCTAGCGAAGTAGAAAATATAATAATTGGCAGATTTTTTAAGTTTTCATTGTCTTTTATTTCAGCCAGACATTCCAAACCATTTTTTAGCGGCATGTTTAAGTCTAAAAAAAGAACATCAGGAAGATTTGCGATATTAGTTTTTAAATAATTCATCAATTGCACGCCGTCGTGTACCACTGATAGAGTAGTGCTAATTGTTATTTCGTCGAGAGCTTCTTTAAAGAAAAGGCAGTCATCTTCGTCATCATCAGCCAATAAAAGATAATAATGCTCTTTGGTCATTTTTAGTCTCCTTAAATTTAGTGTTTGAATTTTGCTTGGATAAATTTAACTTTTTTAAGTAAAACTTCTCGTTTTTTTATGAAGAATGTTTTTTTAAAGACGTAAAAAAATAGAAAATTGGATTGTTTTTCTTTCTTTTATGCAATTATAATATAGTAATTGCGTTTTATTAATTCTTGTAGTTTTATGTTTTTGAAACGTGCTTTTTGAGATTCGCATTTCTTTACTAAAAAGAAGAGAGAAAATACTGTAAACCCTTTTAGAATCTCACTTCTTTCATTCAAAAAATCACCATTTTAGTGTATACCGTATCCAAAAAGTGTAAAATAATTACACACTCTTTTTTGTGCTTGTTTTTCTAAATAGCTCTATACCAGTTTAAAACCGTATTGGCATGCCGCTTGCAAATTGTGTTAATGTCAAAATCTCTAATGTGTCCGTTTTTGAAAGGAAGAAGATTTTGCTAAAAGCCCAATTAAGGAAATTAAAAAAGGAGTATAAGCATGAAAAGCGAAACAATTATCTCAGAACAATTTTATGCGAACAGCAGTTCAGCTATCAGCGAAAAAACATTAAACGGTTCTTTTTTTAGAACCAACGAAAAATCACAAAAAGTACACGTAGAAAGGCCAACAAGTCCTTTTGGATTAGCGGTTCTTATTGCAACGTTCTTATTATTACTTGCAGGTGTATTTATGGTAATTCAATTGCAAGACGATTTCGAACAATTTCATTTTGAAAGAATTGCTTCGACTTGGGGATTGCCATTTTTAATAATCACAACAATATTGTTTTTCTACCAAACAGGAGTTTTCTTGTATAGCTCTTATTTGTACTTAAGATACAAAGCAATTCCATCGGTTTCAGACGATTTATTGCCAACGTGTACGATTATCGTTCCAGCATACAATGAAGGAAAACTAGTTTGGGACACTTTATTGAGCCTTGCAGAAAGCGATTATCCAGCAGAAAAATTACAGCTTTTGGCTATTGACGATGGAAGTAAAGATGATACTTGGTATTGGATGCAAGAAGCAAAAGCAAAATTGGGAGATCGTGTAACGATTTTTCAGCAACCTAAAAACCAAGGAAAACGCCAAGCGTTGTACAGAGGATTTAAATTAGGAACAGGAGAAATTTTTGTAACTGTAGATAGTGATTCTATTGTAAAAAAAGACACTCTTAGAAACTTAGTTAGCCCATTTGTGGTAAACAAAAAATGTGGTGCAGTTGCAGGAAACGTTCAGGTTTTGAACAACAAAAAAGCAATTTTACCAAAAATGCTTAATGTAAGTTTCGTAATGAGTTTCGAATTCCAACGTTCTGCAGAAAGTGAATTAGGTTCTGTATTATGTACACCAGGTGCTTTGGCAGCGTACAAAAGAGATGCCGTTTTCAACTGTCTTCCAGAATGGATCAACCAAACTTTTATGGGACAGCCATCAGATATTGGAGAAGATCGCGCTCTTACCAATATGATTTTGAAACAAGGTTTTGAAGTGAAATTTCAAAGAAATGCAGTAGTATTAACCAATGTTCCAGAAGAATACAAAGGATTATACAAAATGTTCATTAGATGGGCAAGAAGTAACGTTCGTGAAAATCTTATGATGGCAAAATTTGTTTTCAAAGATTTTAGAAAAGATTCAAAATTTGGACCCAGAATGCTGTTTTTAAATCAGTTTTTTAAAATTGCAATGACGTATCCATTTCTATTGTTTATGTTTTACTTTATTGCGGTTCACCCAGTGTTATTTTTAAGTTCAACATTAATGGCAATCTTAATTTTTTCAAGTTTTTCAATGTTGTTTTATGCAAAAAGATACACGCTTTCAGAATCTTTCTGGGCCTATTCTTACAGTGTTTTCTACACTTTCAGTTTATTCTGGATTGCGCCTTATGCCATTGCAACAGCCAACAAAAAAGGCTGGTTGACAAGAGGACTATAAATTTAGTACACTATTCATTCTATTATATAAAACTCCGCCCAATGAAAACCCGCTGTAGTGTCAGAGGGTTTTCTATTTTTATTTAGAATCTAGTACAGCAATAATCTGCCTTTTCATTGTGGTATTGGTATAGTCCAGAGCTTCGGCATAAGAAACAGAATATTTTCTGTCTATGTTTTGAAAATGTTCTGGAAACGAGCTTAAAATTTTATCGTAATAAATATCCAACTGTTTTTCTGAAGGCATTTCATATTTCAAACGAAGTTGAAATCTTCGCAGTAAAGCGCTATCTATTATTTCGTAATGATTGGTGGCACAGATCAATAAACTATCAGAAGGGAAATAATCAAAAAGCTGGATTATAGTGTTGACCAAACGCCTCATTTCACCAACATCTTTGTCATCGCTGTCACGGCTTTTTCCAATTTGGTCAAATTCATCTAAGAATAAAACCGCTCTTTCGCGAATAGCTTTATCAAAAATAGCTTTTAAGTTTTTAGAAGTTTCGCCTATCCTAGAATCGACAACAGTGCTGAGGTTGACTATGATAATCTTTTTGTTTAAAGTATGGGCAATCGCTTTTGCGGTTGTAGTTTTACCGCAGCCAGAACTACCGTGCAGTAAAATCTTGTTGTCAACTTTAAGATTATATTGCTTTAATTCTTCGATATATTGATGTTCTTTGATAATCTGAAGCAAAGCAGCTTTATTTTCTTCGCTAAAAAACAAATCGTCTAAAGCAATTTTTTCAGTATCAATTACGGTAAGATCATTCAGGTTCATCTACTTTTAATTTGCTGCAAAATTAAGTTTTATTCTGCAATGTTTTCGTTCCAGATTTCTTTTCCTAAAAAACGGTTTCCAAAAATTGACGTGCCAATTCTCACCATATTAGAACCTTCTGCAATGGCAAGTTCCAAATCTTGAGACATTCCCATAGAAAGTTTTAAGTCTTGTAAGCCTTCAATTCCTTCTGAATAAATCTCATCTCGTATGGTTCTTAGAAGTCGTAACGACGGAATCATTTTTTCTTTTTCAACATCCAAAAGTCCAATGCTCATTAAACCTTTAATATTCAAGGTTTCGTACGTTTTTATTTTTTTAATGAAAGATAAAACGTCTTCTGGCGCCAATCCGAATTTGCTTTCTTCGTAGGAAGTATTGACTTGAACAAAAACATCCAATTTTCTGTTTTGATTTTGAAGCTGTTTGTGCAATTCATCAGCCAAATTGATTCTGTCCAAAGATTGAATGCAAGTAACATATTTCAAAACATCTTTGACTTTGTTTGTTTGGAGATGACCAATAAAATGCCTTTCAATAGGTAGGTTTTTCAAAACATCATTTTTATCTCGCAATTCCTGCATTTTGTTTTCGCCCATTAAAGTTTCACCAGCTTCTATCGCGATTCGTATTTTTTCGGCAGGAACAGTTTTGGTTGCCAATAAAAGCTGTACATCTTCAGGATTTCTTCCAGCAATCTTGCAAGCATTTTCAATGCGTTGATGCACTATAATTAAATTAAAAATAATATCGTTTTTCATATTGCAAAATTAAATGGAAACCACAAAATTCTACTGGACCAGAACCTTTCAAAAAATGAAAAAACTGGATGATTCACGACTTTCATATCCATCGTAAATTTGTGTCATAAAATAATAAAACTTAGAACCTTAGTAACTTAGAATCTTAGCACCTTAAAAAACATGAAAATAGCAGTTTGGGATACCTATGTAACCCGCAAAGACGGAAAAATTATGCACTTTGATATTTTGGTAGACGAAAATGTTAACGATGCAGAGCAAGTTTACGAATATGGGAAAAAGTACCTGAAAAGTGTTGCGCAAGAAGGACAGACTTTGTCTTCTAAAGAATGTCGTTTTTGCCATATTGATAAAGCGCCGATTGAAGTAGAAAATCAGATTCGGGAAAATGGGTTTTCTATTATTGAAATGGAAAACTGTAATTAGTTTTTAAAAGAAACTGATGACTAGAAAGTCTTCGACTCCGCTCAGCCAGACAGCGATTTATGTTACCCTGAGCGAAGTTGAAAGGCTTTTTATAACAATTTAGAAAGCGCTATAATTCCTTCTTCCATTTGTTTTTCAGAAAGAGAGGCATAACCCAGACGAAAACCTTTAATGTTTTCATCAAAACTAAATCGGTTTGGGCTCATGATTTGAATGCCTTGCGATTTTAGCTTTTCAAAAATTTCTAAAACATTACAATCTGCTTTTGGAACAATCCAAAATGCAAGTCCGCCTTCGGGTTTTGTGAAAGTAATTTTATTTTGAAGATATCGATTTAACAAGCTTTCAAAAAAATCTCGTTTGTTTTTATAAACCAAATTGGCTTTTTTAAGATGGCGCTTTATTTTGCCTTCATTAATAAGGCTTAAAATTGCTTCTTCCATAATATTATCACCCTGGACATCGATGATTTTTCTATGATTTCCAATCTTTAGAACATTCTCATGCGAACTGACTAAATATCCAATACGAAGTGCAGGAGCAACAATTTTGCTAAAAGTGCCAATGTAAATATAGTTTTTCAGACCCGAATAACTCGAAATAGGAAGTATTGGTCTTAGTCCGAAATGAAATTCGTTATCGTAATCGTCTTCAATAATCGTAAAATTATATTGGTTAGAAAGTTCAATCAATTTTAATCTCTTTTTTAGAGACAGAGTAACGGTAGTTGGAAATTGATGATGAGGAGTAACATAAATTGCCTTTATGTTTTTATGCTGTAGATATTTTTCGACTTGATCGATATCCAATCCGTCCGATTCTATATTTACAGGAAGTAGAGTTGCACCTGCATTTTCAAAAGCTTCCCAAGCGGGTTTGTACCCAGGATTTTCAACCAAAACAAAATCGCCTGATTTTAAAATACAATGAGAGGCAAGATACATCGCCATTTGGCTTCCGCGTGTGATACAGATTTGATCGTGAGAAATACTCATGCCGCGTTTAAAATTAAGCATTTGAGCAATTGATTTTCTGAATTCTAAATTTCCTAATTCGCTACTATAACCCATAATCTGCCAACGTGATTTTCGGCTAAATAATTCGCGATACGCTCTAGCCAAATCATTCATTGGTGCCAATCGGCTATCAGGGAGTCCGTCGTCAAAAACTAAAATTTTTTTAGGATCTTCAACTTTAACTTTTTGCTCTTTTTCATTTTCTGACGAATGACTGATTTTTGGCAACGATTCTGTTACAAAAGTTCCCTTTCGGTCAATGGTTATCAGCCAGCCTTCAGCAGTTAAAACATCTAAAGCTTCTACAACAGTATTTCGGTTTACTTTCAGTAATTCAGCCAATTGTCTGCTTCCTGGCAATGCATTTCCGCTGACCAGTTTTCCTGTTTTGATAGCGTCAATTACAGCATCGGCAATCTGCAGGTAAATTGCTTTATCTGATTTTTTGTCTAAATGAATTTGTAATGGCCAAGGTCGAAGCATCTGGACTGTTTGTTGTTGCTAAATTAAGTTTATTCAGTAGTCCAAAATTAACTTTTTTTGACGGAATAATAGTGATATTTATGCTAAAAGAAATACCTTATTTTGTTGTTTTTTAGACTTTTAGGAAACATTTTTTCGAAACTCTCATTTTAATTTTGCATCGTCAAATAATTGATTTTTAATGTTTTAAAAATGAAAGGTTTATGAAAATAGTAAATATAATAATCCTAATAACAGCATGTGTTTTTGGCAACCCAAAACCAAAAGAAGAAAATACGATAAAGGATTCTGATGCAGAACGTTTTAATCAACAGATTGAAAATGTAAAAAAAATGAGCGCTTCTGGAGTTTATAATTCTAAAATCGCATTTTTTATTGATATGAGAATTAAATCGGGTAAAAATAGATTCTTTGTTTATGATCTTGAAAACGACAAACTAATTGATGAAGGTTTAGTAGCAAATGGTGCAGGTTCTGAAACGGGTGTAAAAGGAGAATTGAAATTTAGCAACGAACCGAATTCTAAATGCACTTCGCTTGGATGTTATACAATAGGAAAATCGTATAGAGGAATGTTTGGAAAAGCTTATGTTTTAAAAGGGCTGGACCAAACGAATAATAATGCCGTTAAAAGAATGATTGTATTGCATTCATATTCGGCAGTTCCAGAAGGAGAACAGGATCATTATATTGCTCTTAGTCAAGGGTGTCCCATGGTTAGTGAAGTGTTTTTTAAAAGACTTGAAAAAATTATCGATAATTCGAAGTCGAATATTATCCTGAATATTTATTATTAATTCGAAAGAATTTTTTCTTAAGGAAACTAGATTTGAACGCAGATAAAACAGATTCACTATAGTGAAAACGCAGATTAACAGAGATTTTTAAAAATCAGTTTTTTCCGTGTCTTCGCTATAGTGAATCTGTTTTATCCGTGTCTAATTTTATGTTTCTTTTTTATTTTAGAAATTTTGAGTTAAAAAAGATAGCCTGAAAAGACTCAATTTTATATTTAAAGAAATTGGCTACGGTATTTTTTTGAAATTTAATAAAAATACAATATTAACGCAACAGCGTTTTAAATCTATTATTTTAAAATATTCATTTTATTTTAATCCTGAATCTTACTTAAGCTTAAAAAACATGAAGGTTTTATGGGTAGAATTGAAAAATTTATAAAGTTTTTTTATTTGCAAAATTATGTTTTCTTGCAAAAATAAAGATGTGTTGTCGAGAACAAATTAGGATTATTAACGGAATTTATTAAGTTTGTTGCGAATTATTCAATCTCGATAAACAGCCAATCATTGCCAAATTCCATCTTAAATCAGGATCAAATTTTAATCGATCGTCTTCGTGGCGGCGATGAATCGGCATTGACAGAGTTGTATAATAAATTTTGGCAGGCACTTTTTATGTCTGCTTACAATGTGATTAAAGACAAAGAATTGTGCGAAGATATTATTCAGGATATTTTCATGAATATTTGGCACAACCGCGAAAAGATAGAAATTCATATTTCACTTAAAGGGTATATGTATGCCTGTGCGAGATATCAGGTTTTTAATCATTTGAGAAAAAATAAAGACAAAGTTCATGTCGAACTTTTTGATGATGTAGAAAAGCGCTTTTTATCTACAACTCCAGAAACGCAATTAATGCACGACGAATTGGTGCAGCAGCTTAATTTAATCATTGCAGGACTTCCTGAAAAATGCCAAGCTGTTTATAAGTTAAGCAGAGAAGAACAGCTAAGTCATAAAGAAATTGCCGAACGACTCAACATTTCTACAAAAACAGTCGAAAATCATATTACAAAAGCGTTGCATACGATTCGATCTTCTATGGGCGAAAGTATGAGTATAGCCATGATTTTATGGTTCACAAAAAATATCTTTTAGCAAAAAAATAAATGAAGTGTTTGGGCTGAGGATGTGTGGTTTTTCTTCTTTTTTAATTCTTTTTCAAAAAAAATAAAAAAAAATGCAATTGGGAATAGGGGGTATATGCCTTTTAGGTTACTTACTCTATATACTCCCGAAATAATACAATAAAAAATGAAAAAAGAGGATTTCTTACTGTTACTAAATAGATATCTTTCCGGTGATACTAATCTCGAGGAGAATAATAAATTATTAAATTATTACGAAAGTTTCCAGGCAGATAAAGAGTGGGACGAAGCTTTGGGTTCTAAAGAAGAATTAGAATTTAGAATGAGAAACCGTCTTCAAAATGCCATTCAATCTGAAGAAACTCCAATAATATCAATACAGCCATTTTATACCAAAACAGCTTTCAAATTGACTGTTATGGCGGCATCATTATTATTGCTGATTTCAATTTCATTAATCATTAATAAAACAAATCCGCTTAAGATTGAAACCCCGCAAGTGGCGCACAAAGAAATCTTAATTGGAAGCGATAAAGCAACTCTGACTTTAGAAGACGGTTCTGTTATAGCCTTAGAAAAAGGAAAATCTTACACCAAAGGAAATGCTTCTAGTAACGGAGAAAAGTTAGTTTACAATTCAAACGGAAAATCTGCAGCAATTGCCAATAACCTTTTAACGATTCCGAGAGGAGGGCAGTTTTTTGTACAGCTGGCAGACAGTACCAAAGTCTGGCTGAATTCGGAATCACAATTAAAATATCCTGTCGCTTTTGTTGATGGAGAAACCAGACAAGTAGAACTAGTTTATGGCGAAGCTTATTTTGAAGTATCGCCAAGTACCAAACATAAAGGTTCGAGATTTAAAGTAAAAACTGAAAATCAGAATGTAGAAGTAATTGGAACCGAATTTAATATTAAAGCTTACAGAGACGAATCTGCTATTTATACCACTTTGGTCAAAGGAGTTGTAGCAGTTAGCAATACGAGTAAAAAACAAATTCTGACTCCAAACCAGCAATCTAAAATAACAGAATATAACGGAAATATTAATGTTTCTGAAGTTGATGTCTATAATGAAATTTCTTGGAGAAAAGGTTTGTTCGTGTTTAAAGGAATGCCTCTAAAAGATATTGCGAGAGTATTGTCAAGATGGTACGATGTTGATATTGTCTTTGCAGATCCAGCGCTTGGCAATGTCAAGTTTAATGGGGTTTTAAATAAGAATCAGAAATTAGAAGACATATTAACCACGATCAAGAATATTAATTTTATTAATGCCTATGAGAAAAAAGACAATAAAATTATAATCAAATAAAAAAGAAAAGGGATTAAAGTTTAGACCTCTCACCGTACTGCGCTTTATCCCTTTCTGTGTATCAAGCAGTAAGTCAGTTTTATTAACCAACCAACCAATTAACATGTAAATTTATGAAATTTAAATTAACCAGTGCCTATTTCTATTTTAGAAACAGGCTAATTATTAACATTATGAGAACTTTTATCTTCTTGTTTTGTACTACAATTTTTGGTTTTTCTCCCGTAAATCTATTTTCACAAAACACGAAAGTTGTAATTACAGCTGATAAAACAGTATCTGTTGACGAAGTTTTTGACATCATTACAAAACAGACCAATTATACTTTCATTTATCAGGAAGATTTATTTAAAAAATTGCCTAAAGTACATTTGAAAAAAGGAAAAATTAAGGTCAATGATTTATTGGAAGCCAGTTTCTCTGATAAAGATTTTGATTTTAGTTTTTCTGCTGGAAATACGATTATTGTAAAAGAAAGAAAAGCAGAGAAAGTTGTCGTTCAATCTAAAATAATCGAAATTAAAGGAACAGTTACCAATGAAGCCAAAGAGCCACTGCCAGGAGTTAACATTAAAGTAAGAGGTACAAATGTTGCTGTGCAGACCGATTTTGACGGAAAATATACAATTAGTGCACCAGAAGATGGGCAAATTTTGTTTACCTATATCGGGCACAAAGCGCATGTAGTGGAGATAAACAAAAGAAAAGTAATCAATATTACACTAGCTCAAGAAACTAAAGAACTTGTTGGCGTTGTTGTAAATACAGGGGTTACGGTTCGTAAGAAAGAATTAATTACGGGTGCAGTTACTGTTTTTAGAGGTGAGGAACTAAGACAGATTTCTACTCAAAATGCGGTACAGGCTTTAAAATCATTAGATCCGTCTTTTATTGTGGTCAATAATAATATTGCAGGTTCAAACCCAAATATTCTGCCAACAATCGAGGTGAGAGGACAGACAAGTTTAACGGCCAATCAGGTTGACAGTCAGTTTAGAGATGATCCAAATCAGCCTTTGTTTATTCTGGACGGATTTCCAACTACTTTACAGCAAGTTGTCGATTTGGATATTAATAGAATTGCAAGCATCACTTTATTAAAAGATGCGGCTTCAACTGCATTGTACGGTTCTCGATCTGCAAATGGAGTTGTGATTATTGAAACCAATAAACCTCTTCCTGGAAAACTGCAGTTTTCTTATGTATATAATTCATCTTATGAGTTGGCCGACTTGAGTGTTTATCATTTAATGAATGCAGAGCAGAAACTAGAATTCGAGAGACTTTCTGGAGTATATACCACTTCTAATCCTGCTTCTGAATTTGACTTTAAAGTACAAAAAGAATATCAAAGACGTTTGGCAGGTGTACGCAGCGGAATCAATACGTACTGGTTAAATGAGCCAATCCAAATGGGAATTACCTCAGGGCATAGTTTGAATTTTGGAGGTGGAAGTGATGAATTCCGATTCAATATCGCAGGGAATTATAAAAAGGTTACAGGAACAATGAAGGGAACCGAGCATAATACTTGGGGATATAATGCAACTGTATCTTACAGAAAAAATAAATTGAGTATTAACAACCAGTTTTTTGTTTCTGGAGGCGACAATCAGGAATCGCCGTATGGCTCTTTTGAAACTTGGGCAAAAGCAAGTCCGTATTATCCAAAATATAATGCAGATGGAATTATAACTCGTTATTTGGATGGTTCATCATTACCATTAGAAGCAAAAGATATTGTGGTAAATCAGGCTCCTAATCCGCTTTACAATGTTTTCTTGGGAAGTTATGATAAATCTAATGTCTTTAATTTCACCAATAACTTTGGTATTAATTATGATGTTAGTCCACACATTAAAGCAACTGGAGCTTTATCTGTGTCTAGAAACAGTACTATTTCAACTGTTTTTGTATCGCCAGATGACACGAGATATATAAAGGATATTGCGACAGAAAAAGGATCATATTTTAAAAATGAAGCAATTACAGATAAATGGAATGCCAATCTTGGCGCTACTTATTCTAATGTTTTTAAAAGTGTGCATTCATTCAATTATACGATTAGAGCCTCTGCATTAGAAACTAGAAATAATGCTTTTGGCACCACTTTGAGAGGATTTCCATTGGGCGTTGGAGGAAATCCTGCATTTGCTTTTGGTTACCAGCCAAACGGAAAACCTAAGGTATATACAGAGTTAATTCGAAGTGTTGATTTGACCAATCAGATCAATTATGCTTACGATCGAAAATATTTGTTTGATTTTACACAGACAATGTCAGGAGCAACCAACTTTGGAACCAATAAAAAATATTCTCCGTATTGGGGTATAGGTCTCGGATGGAATATTAACAATGAATTCAAAATGAATGAAAACATTGTCAATATCTTGAAACTTCGAGGAAATATCGGGCAGACAGGAAATCAGAATTTAGTTGGTTTCGCTTCTTTTGATGTTTATAGCTACGATATTAATACAAACGTTTTTGGTCCAGGTTTAGCCGTTTCTCAATTGGCAAATCCTAATTTAGAAGCGCAAAAAACCAGAGATTTATCAGTTGGACTAGATTTGGCAATGTTTAGAAACAGACTTACTGCAACATTAGGAGCTTACAGACGTAAAACTTCTCCGCAAATTGTTGCGATTGACATGGCAGCTTCAACTGGAGTAAATTCATATCCATTAAATATTGGTTATTTAACTACACAAGGTTTAGAATGGAAAGTGAACTACAACTTTATTTACGATCTTCAAAAGAACTTTATTTGGGGAATCGGTATCATGGGAGCTTCGGGAGATAATAAATTAGGAGGCTTTAATAATGCCCTTTCTACTCTAAATGAGGCTGCACAAAAAACAACAAGTCTTACTCGTTTTTATGATGGAGCCAGCAGCAATGATCTTTGGGCAGTTCCTTCGCTAGGAATTGATCCAGCAACAGGAAGAGAAGTTTTCTTAAAGAAAAACGGACAATCGACTTTTACATTAGATAAAAAAGATGAAGTTGTTATGGGTAATTCTAGAGAAACTGCTACAGGAGTTGTTTCTACAAACGTGAACTATAAAGGTTTCAGTTTCGGATTATTTGTGCGATACAGTTTTGGTGCAGATAGATTTAATACTGCCTTGTACAACAAAGTAGAAAATATTTCGAAAGATAATATTTTTGATAATCAAGATGCGAGAGCTTTTACCGATCGTTGGACAACACCAGGACAAGTGGCACAGTTTAAAGCTATCGGCTTGACAAATTCTACTCCAATCTCTTCTCGTTTTATTCAAAAGGACGATTATATCGCAGGAGAATCTATCCGTTTAGGATATCGAGTAACTGATAGAGCTTGGTTAAAAAGAGCAGGATTAACAGGATTAGGATTTAATGCTATTGCAAACGAATTTTTCATGGTGTCTTCTATCAAAGCAGAACGCGGTATCGACTATCCTTTTTCAAGAATCTATTCACTTAGTTTAAACTTATCATTTTAATTAATATGAAAAAGTATATACATAAAATTTCATTCCTTTTTCTAGTATCTCTCACAACTGTAGGTTGTAGTGATTTTCTAGATGTGGTACCTCAAGATAAAATCTTAGAATCACAGCTATACAATTCAGAGACAGGCGTTCAGAATGTACACAATGGACTTTATCTGCAATTGGCTTCTAATAATCTTTATGGCAAACAGCTCACTATGGATGCCGTTGAGATTTTGGCACAGCAGTATAATATACAGTCAAATCATGACAAATATACTATGGCGAGTTATAACTATGCTGAAAAAACACCTAAGGCAACTTTCACAAGTATTTGGGAAACAGCATTTACAACTATTTTATCAGCCAATAAATTTCTGGAAAGCATAGAAGAACATGCCGGTGTAATTTCTGCCGAAAAAGCGGATATGCTAAAAGGAGAAGCAATTGCAATTCGTGCAATGCTTCATTTTGATATGCTACGTTTGTACGGGCCTATTTATAAAGTGGCTCCTGCCGATCCTGGAATTCCTTATTATGATAAGTACGTAACAACCAATAATCCAATTTTGCCAGCTAAAGATGTAATCACAAAGGTGCTTGCAGATCTTGATCAGGCTTTAACTCTTTTGGCAAACGATCCTATTTTGACCACTGGAAGATATGTAGGTTCAGGAGCTTTTGGAGGCAATCCGTATTATTCTGTAAACAGAGGAAACAGAATGAATTATCTGGCAGTAAAATGCTTAAAAGCTCGTGTTCTATTGTATTCTGGAGATAAGACAGGCGCTTCGACTATTGCAAATGAAGTGATAAATTTTACAAAGTCAAATACCCTTTTTCCGTGGACAACTTTTTTAGATGCAACTAATGCATCAGATCCTGATCGTACTTTTTCTTCAGAAAATTTCTTTGCTCTCAGCGATTATACTTTATACACCAAACAAAAAGATTTGTTCGATTCTAGTTTGGCAGATGGTAAAATATATTCTCCGTTATTGACTAGGATTAATGCTGTTTTTGAATCTAATGATAATGATTATAGAAGTCTTCCAAGCTGGAAAATTCCAATTGTGGGAGGAAAAACTCAGAAAACATTCTTCAAATATGAAGATGTTACTGATAAGACTAAAGTGTTTCGTCTGCAGATTCCGATGTTTAAGCTTTCAGAAATGTATTTAATAGCCGCCGAAACTTCAACTGTTTCTGCAAACGGAATTTCGTATTTGAATACACTTCGCTTTAACAGAGGTCTTGGGAATTTGGCAGCAACGGCCGTTTTAGCAACTGAAGTTACAAAAGAATACCGAAAAGAATTTATTGGAGAAGGACAGTTGTTTTTCTATTACAAAAGAATCAATTCTGCAAATATTCCAAACGGTGCTGCGGCATCAGGAAATTTGACTATGAGTGCTGTTCAATATGTGGTGCCATTGCCAGATTCTGAAATTAACTTTCAATAATTTAAAAGATTAAATATGAATAAGATATTGATTTTAAGTATAATCTTCGTTTCTTTTTTAGGATTCACATCTTGCGATAAAGAAGAAATTCCAACCTACCAGGATACTGATAATATTTATTTTTCTAATGCTCTGTATGCTCCTAACGGAATCAGCGAACCTGTTCGTGATAGTACAGGATTTAGTTTCAGTTTAGATAGACCAGCTATTACAGGAAGAATTTTTAGAATTCCGATTAGGGTTCAAGGAAACCTAAGTGATGAAGATAGAAAAGTAAAACTTACTGTAGATCCTTCAAGCACAGCGATTGAAGGAACTCATTTTTCACTTCCTAAAGAAATTTACCTTCATGCAGGAATGCAAGTAGATACAGTAGATGTTGTCTTTTACAGAACTCCAGATATGAAAACCAATCAATATACACTGGTTTTAAATCTTGAAGAAAATGAATGGTTTACTACAAAAATGCAGACAAAAGTGGTGAACTCAATTACGGGTAAAACCATGAGTTTTATTCGTTGTAAAATAACTTTCGACGATAAATTAACGCAACCTCCAGGATGGTTTGCCGCTTATATGGGGGTTTTTACTGCCAAAAAATTCTTTTTAATGTGTGAGCTCATGCACTTAGAGCCAGAAATGTTTGCTCAGAAATTGGGTTCTCCTGGATTAACGGTTCCAGATGTTACGTATTATCAAAATTTTATGAAGCGTTATTTGGCCGATCAAAAGAAATCTGGAAATACAATCTACGAAGAAGATGGCACAGAAATGTTCCTTCCATAAATTATCAAATTCATTTCATATAAAACATATTAAAATGATTAAAAAGATACAAATAAAAATCGCTCTACTGTTTCTAATGATTTTAGTGAACAGCTGTGTGAGCGATGAAGGTAATTATAATTATAAAGATATCAATACCTTAAAAGTAACTGGTATCGAAAATGAGTATACTGTTTATACTGGAGAAAGTTTTAAAGTATCTCCAAATTTAAATCCTACCAAAGATGATGGGACAGATCCTAATCGCTATGAATTTCAGTGGGTTGCGTTAAAAGGAACTAGAACGGTTATAGGCACAACAAAAGATTTTGATGCAGCAATAAAATTGTCTCCTGGTCAGTACAAGATTTATTACCTCGTTACAGATAAAGTTACTGGAGTAACTTGGCAACAAGATTATTTAGTTACTGATAAAGTTACTGGAGTCACAAAGAAACAGGACTATTTTACGTTAAATGTAGTTTCTGCGATTTATGAAGGCTGGCTTGTGGTAGGTGATGCTGATGGAAAACCAAGATTAGATATGGTTTCTATAATACCAAACGGAACGACACGTGTTATTACAGATGTTTTAGGCGCGGTAGGTTCAGATCTAAAATTAGGAGGGAAAGCTGTTGATGTAGACTGTTTTGGATCAGCGCTTGCTACTTCTAATGCTTACGGAATTTATGTTACCTCTACAGAAACTGGTACGGCAAGAGTAGAACCAGATTCTTTTGGTTGGGTGCAATCTCAAAATATAGCTTACGAAAGTGTTGGCGGAGCTTTTGAAACCAATTTTGGAGTTGATTTTATGAAATGTGCTGGCGCAGGAGAAAACCTTATTTACAGTAAAGGAAATGTTTACAGTTATGTAAAAGTCCAGCAAGTTAGGTATGGTTTGCCAAATAATATTTTGGATACAGAAACAAAACCATTTTATGCAGCACCATTTATAGCAGATAATCAAGGATATGGAGGTCCACCTGTTCTATTTGATAAAGATTTACGCCGTTTTGTTCGTATGAATGTTGTAAAAGGAAATTGTTCTCTAATGCCTCCAGTTGTTGGCTCACCAACTGTATTGGATTGGAGCAATACCAATTGTGATTTGGTTTTTATGACTACGTCAGCGTATAATTCTTTTGAAAATTTTGCAGTTCTAAAGAATGTAACAACAGGTAAATTTCATCTGCTGAGATTCAATAAAGCTTTGGCGCAAACCTATTACAAAGAAATCTTGAACGCACCTGATTTTGATAAAGCAACAAAATTTGCTGTAAGTCCAGATTCAGGTTATTTGTTTTACGCCGTTGGAGGAAAACTATATGAATACGATAACGGAACCCAGTCTGCAAAATTAATGTTGGATAAAGGCAGTGAAGAAATCACTTTTTTAGATTGCAATGCAAGAGCCAATAAATTATACAATAAAAAATTAATTGTTGGAAGTTATGGCACAACAGGAAAATTAGAATTATTTACAGTTCCTCCCGTAAATGGAGATTTGGTACTTGATTATAGTTACTCTGGTTTATGTAAAATTGTCGACGTTGCTTACCGAGCGAGATAATTAAAAATTGTTAAATCAAAGCCGAATGGATTCCTAAAATTCATTCGGCTAAATAATCACATTTTATGAAACGATTTATTAGAATCGCAAGCGCAGTTTTGCTGCTTGCCTGTCCATCTATTGCCTTAAAAGCACAAGCGCAATCCACTCAAGAAAGTTGGGAACAAGCTAAAAAACAAGCACAAACAGAGAAAAAATTAATCTTTGTCGATTTGTATTTTACAGGCTGTATGCCATGCGCACAAATGGATAAAGAAGTATTTCCAGATCCAAAAGTTGCTTCAGTTTTAAATGCTGATTTTGTCACTTTCAAATCAGATATTTTGAAAGAAGAAATCGGTAAAAAGCTATGCATGAAATATGGCGTTACTGGTTTTCCAACTTTTTTATTGATGAATTCTGATGGAAAAATAATTGACATTGCAGGCGGTTTTCATAACGTAGAGCAATTTACTTCCTTGCTTCAAAACGCGAAAGAAGCGGCCAAAAAAGAAATCTTCAAAAAGTACAGTCCAGAAATTCAAGAAAAAGAGTATCCTGATTTTTACAAACAAGCCTATTTAGACGGAAAAAGAAACGTACCATTTGAGGTTATCGATACGTATTTGAAATCTAAAGATGCTTCTGAAGAGATCTCTTTTGTAATTATTACTGGATTAAGAGTAGGGAAACAATATGACGATCCATTTCTTTTTGCCAGTAAAAAATTAGCAACAGATTACGGAAAATGGAGCGTTAACAGCCATGTATTTACCATATTACAACGCAAGAAAAAAGAGTTTGAGAAAAAGAATGATTTGAAAGGATTTACAGAATTAGTAAATGATTCGAAAGAACTTTACACACCAGAAGAATTTGCAAAATATTCAGGTATTTTATTGAAAGATTTCGGAGTAGAAAAAGTGGTAGTGAAACCAAATACGGCACAAAAGTAAACCGAAATGAAAAAGATAATCCTGCTTTTAATATTGATTTTTGGCTGTACAATTTATGCTCAAAATAACATTCAGAAATCTATTAAAACTTTCGAAAAAGCCTTTCAGAACAAAAGTTATCAAGAAATGAAAGATCTTCTGGCGCCACAATTTACAGTTGGCGTTGGAGATTCTTCTTCAAACGAATTTTATCTGAATGGTATTTTTAAAGCATTTCCAGCTTTAGACTCAATTCAGATTGGAAAATCTGTGGCGATTAAAAATGAAACTTTTGTCTTGGTAGATTTCTGTTTTAATGGAAAAGAAAAAAAGCCGTCTCAAATTGTTTTCAATTCAGAAAATAAAATGCTGTACGTGACTTTTTTCGATGTTTTATATAAAGTGGATCGACACGCGCAAGTAAAAGAAGTAGCAAGCATTCCATTTGAAATTATCGAAAACGGAATCGCCATTAAAATAAAACTAAATAAAGCCGATCGTGAGTTTTTAATGCTTTTTGATACTGGTGCCGACGGAATGGCGCTCAATCCAGACAGTGCATACAAAGCGGGAGTTGTAGTTACCAAAAGTAAATCGGCATCTGTAGTTGGCGGAAGTCAGCAAGTGCAGTATTCGGCAGATAATACGATTTATATTGGCGATCAGATTCTAAAGAATCAAGGCTTGGTTATTTTTCCGAAACATGGCGTTTACGACGGATTATTTGGCGCCAATTTGCTTCGCAATTTTATCACTTCTGTCAATTTTGATGCCATGACCATTGACTTGTACAATTTTGGAAATTTTAAGTATTGGGGAAAAGCAAAGCCATTGGTTCTTGATTATAAATCGGGACTTCCGGTAGTAAAAATGAATCTGACTTTTGAAGATAAGAAAACAGTCGAAGGCAGTTTCACTTTTGATACTGGAGCAGGTTATGATTTAATTGCTTACGGACCTTTTAATCATAAAAATAATCTAGAGGCGAGCTTAAAAACCGAGTATACGTCTGTGAATTACAGTCTGGGAAAACAAACCAAAATTGTGGGAGGAGCCATTCCAAATGTTGCTATAAATGGGAATAATTTTTCAAACGTAACAATTGCTTTGCAGGAATACGAAGAAGCCAATAAAAACTGGGCTTATGCCGATGGTTCTCTCGGAATCGATTTAATAAAACGTTTCAATTTTACAATCGATTTGTTGCATAAAACCGCTTATCTCGAACCCAATAAAAATTTCAAAAAAATACCATCTTTCTATTTAAGCGGACTGGAATTAGATTTTGACGAAAACCAAAATCTTATTGTAAAAAGAATTATCAATCAGGAAAATGAAGATTTGAAGAAAGTGAAAGTTGGCGCCAAAGTCACACAAATCAATGATTTTGAAGCCAAGGATTTATTGAATTCTGAAAATCTTAAAAAGCTGAAAGAAACCAAAGAAAGTAAAGACTTTATTATAGAACAAGGCGATCAATCGATGCGAATTTCAATTTAAAATATCAATCCAAAAACAAAGAAACAATGAAAAAACACATTTTTTATTTCATTTTGACCTTTATCACGGTTCAAATGAGTTTTGCTACAAACCTTTCAGAATATGCAGTAATCAGAGGGACAATTTCAATTCCAGATTTCAAGGCAAAAGAAGTTACGCTTTATAGTGTCGAAGAAGGAAAGCCAGCCGTTGCCGCTACCGCAAAAGTTAATTCGCTGGGGGAATTCGGCTTTATGACACCAGTTTCAGCTGCTGGCTTTTATTATATCGATTACGGACAATTTAAAAGTAGAAACCAATTAATCCGTTTGTATTTAGAACCAAAATTAGACATCAATCTTGTAATCAATAAAACGAATTATGTTTTGAGCGGGAAAAATGTGGGACAAAATGCCTTAGTTCAAAAAGCAAATGAAATCTACAACGATTTTGCGCCTTTCGCGAGATTGGGAGGAAATGAAACCTATGTAGAATTTTATCCCTTCATTGATAAAGGTGTAGCTAAAGCAGAAGAATTTTCGAAATCAATAAAAACGAAAGATGCTAACTTTAATAAGTTGTTAAAATTGGCCGTTGCAACAGATGTTGAAGAATTGACTTATACTTTTTTCAGAATGCCAAGAACAGCATTTCCAGACAAAGACGATCGTCCGGCAGTAATCAAAACATGGCAGACAGACAAAAAGTTTACGGATCCAGATTTACTAAAATTACAAAACGGCGTTTCTTTAATGTCAAATTATTTCTTTTACGTAACTATGAATTCTGGTGATGCACCAAAACGTTTAGATTTAACTGAAGCAATTACCCATATTACAGATCCTGCTTTAAAAGATGTTTATTTACGTGATGCAGTTGCAAATTCAAGAATGAAAATTGAAGAATACGAAAAAATCGCACCAAGCATAAAACCGTTTATGATTTCTGATAATAGCAAAGCATTTTTGTTAGAATATGAAAAAGTATTGCATAAAAACGTTGGTCAGAAAGGATTAGATTTTACATATAAAGACATTAACGATAAAGCGGTTTCGTTTTCAGATTTTAAAGGTAAATTTGTTTACATCGATTTATGGGCAACTTGGTGCGGACCTTGTAAAGCAGAGATTCCTCACATGAAAAAAATCGAAGAAGATTATCACGGAAAAAATATTGTTTTTGTAAGTCTTTCGTTAGATAAACCAAAAGATGCTCAAAAATGGAAAGATTACGTTACAAAAGAACAATTAAAAGGTATCCAGTTAATGGCCGATAAAGATTTTGGTTCTGATGTGGCAAAAAATTATGATGTAAATGCCATTCCGAGATTTTTATTGTTTGATACAAAAGGAAACATTATCAATGCAGATGCGCTTCGTCCTTCAAATCCAGAGTTGCGAGTGCAACTGGATAAATTATTGAAAGGTTAATTAATAGCTTTATGAAATACAGCAAAAAAATATCAGTTTTACTCCTTTTTATTGGAAGTTTGACTTTCGCGCAAGCGCAAAACTTTAAATCAAGCGACCCAATTGCAGTCAACCAAAAAATTAAAAAAGGAGTGCTGCCAAACGGAATGACGTATTATATTTATCCGACAGATGTCAATAAAAATACGGCAAGTTATTATATTATTCAGAATGTTGGTTCAATTTTAGAAAACGACCAGCAGAAAGGTTTAGCGCATTTCTTGGAACACATGGCGTTTAACGGAACCAAAAATTTTGAAGGAAAAGTAATCTTGAACACGCTTCAAAAACAAGGTGCTGTTTTCGGAAAAAATATTAATGCGTACACAAGTACAGACGAAACCGTTTACAACTTAGATAATATTCCGTCAAAAGATGGCGGAGTAGTAGATACCTGTTTATTGGTTTTGCACGATTGGTCTAATTTTTTGTCTCTAACAAATGAAGAAATTGATGCCGAACGCGGTGTAATTACCGAAGAATGGCGTACGCGACAAAATGCTAGAGCGAGAATCTACAATCAGTTGGCGCCTTATTATTACAACAATTCGCTTTATGCAGACCGCATGCCGATTGGTGATATGGAAATCGTTAAAAACTTTAAATATCAAGTTTTAAAAGATTTTTATAAAGACTGGTACCGTCCAGATTTGCAGGCAATCGCAATTGTTGGCGATATTAACGCAGACGAAATTGAAGCCAAAATCAAAAAACTTTTTGCAGATATTCCAACTCCAGTAAATCCTAAAAAACGTTTTGAAATTGCCATTCCAGAAAGAGTAGAACCAACTTTTAAATTGGCTTTAGATAAAGAAATTTCGGCTTCAAATATTAGTTATATGATTCGTCATACGGCTGAAAAATCAACTAATACTTATGCCGAATTAGAAAAATCTACTCAAAGAAGTCTTGCTTTTTCTATCCTAAATAATCGTCTAGTCGAAATGGCGCAGAAACAAGAATGCCCATTTAAAAGTGCCTCAATTGGATACCAAAATTTTTCCCGTTTAAATGATATCTGGATTTTGAGCGTTTCTCCAAAACCAGAAAAACAAGCCGAAGCTTTTGCAATGGTCATGAATGAATGGGTTAGAGCTTACAAATTTGGTTTTTCTAAAGGAGAAATTGAAAGGGCTGTTGCAGAAAACATTTCGGGTTACGAAAATTATTTAGAAAAACTGAATGAGATTTCGCATAAGGATGTTATTGGAATGGTGAAAGATGATTATCTAAATCACGAAGTTATTGCCGATCCTAAAGCTGAATTTGAAATGGTAAAAAGCATTTTGAAAAATGTTGACACTAAAATTCTTCAAGAGCAAATCAGAAAATTATATACAGCACAAAATCGTGTTGTAGCGGTTACAGGTGTAGAAAACGAGAATAATTTAACTCAGGAAAAAGCTTTTGATATTATTCAGAAAGCCGAAAACGATGCTTCGTTACAGCCTTATGTGGATACTTTTGAAGGAAAAACTCTTTTAGGAAACCTGAAAATCAATTCAGGAAAAATTGTTTCAGAGAAAAAAGAAACAGCGATTGATGCTACCACTTTTGTATTGAGCAATGGCGTAAAAGTGCATTATAAATTTGCCGATAAAAACAAGAAGCAAGTAGATCTGAAAGGTGAAAGTTTTGGAGGATCTTCTTTGTACGAACCTCAAGATTTACCATCAGTTAGTCGCGCAACCGAATTAGCACTAATGTCTGGGGTGGGTGAGTTGTCAAATGTTGATTTGACAAAAGTTTTAAAAGGAAAAATTGCTGGCTCTTCTGTAGATGTAGGCTCATTGAAAGAGACAGTTACGGCATGGGCAAATGCAAAAGATCTCGAAACAATGATGCAATTGGTTCATTTGCGTTTTGTGCAGCCAAGATTTGATAATCAGATGTATGCACTTATGAAGCAAAGATTAGAAAATTCGCTTAAAAACAGAGCAAATGATATCAATGCAAAAATGGGAGACAGTTTAACAGATGTCGTTTATGGGAAAAACAACCCAAGAATACAGCCATTGAATCAAAAATATATCGACGGTTTATCTTTTGATAAAATGAAAGCTTTCTATTTGGATCGTTTTGCAGATGTTTCAAACTTTGAATTTTATATTGCTGGAGATGTTACGCCAGAAGTTTTAAAACCTTTGTTAGAAAAATATATTGCGAGTATAAACGGAATTAAACGTAAAGAAAAGTTTAAAACAGACTTTCCGAAATGGACATCAAATAAAATTGATAGAGACGTTTTTATCAAAATGGAAACACCAAAAAGTTCTGTTCGTATTGCCTTTTTAAAAGATGTTGCTTTTTCTCAAAGAAACAGAATCTTGGTTTCGTATTTAAGCGATGTGCTGACTTTGCGTTATACTGAAAGTCTTCGTGAAAAAGAAGGCGGAACTTACGGTGCACAAGTAAGAGGAACTATTGATAAACTTCCAATTTCAAAAGCAAATCTTCAGATTAATTTTGATTGCGATGCTGATAAAGTGGAACATTTACTGCCAATTGTGTATCAGGAAATTGATAAAATCAAAAAAGGAGAAATCGCTGCTGAAGACATTGAAAAAACAAGAACAAACTATTTGAAATCTAGAGAAGACAGCAAAAACTTCAATAGTTATAGCATGAACTTGATTTATAATTATTTTGAGAATGTTTACGATATGAATGACCCTAAAAATTATGTTGATATTGTAAAAAGCATCACAGCCAAAGACATTCAGGAATTTGCTAATTCATTTTTGAACAAAGCAGATTCTTATGAAGTAGTTTTTAAACCATTAAAATAATCTGACCCCTTTTTATTTACTAGAGTTTAATTTGTATTTCCCTATCAAATAGTTATTTTGAATTAGTAAGCAATTTAGTTTGTATAGCGGATTACTTAGAGGGTTGTTTTTTGCTATTCAACCCTCTTTCTAAAGATTTTACCCCATGAAAAAGAATATTTTTTTACTGGGCTTTTTCCTGCTGTTTTCCATATTCGTAAAGGCTCAGATATACAATCCCATAAAATGGAAAACCAGTGTCGAGAAGATTTCTGATACTGAATACGAATTGCAGGCAAAAGCCATTATAGAGTCAGGCTGGCATTTGTACAGCCAGGAAGTTGCAGACGGAGGACCGATTCCAACGCGTTTTAATTTTATAAAAAGCGCAGATTTTCAGTTAATTGATGCTGTAAAAGAAGAAAAAGGAAAAACGGTTAATGATCCTGTTTTCAAAATGCAGATTAAGTTTTTTGAAAAAGAGACTACTTTTAAACAGCGTGTTAAAATACTTTCATCTAAACCTTTTAAAATCAAGGCTGAAGTTGAATTTATGGTTTGTAATGATGAAAACTGTCTTCCTCCAAGTTCAGACGAATTGGAGTTTGTCATGAGTCCTTCCGCGAAAGCGAAAACTTTAATAGAAACGGCAGCTAAAACAGAAGCTAAAGCTGTTGAAATAGATTCTTCGGTTACCGAAATAAAAGAAAAAACAGAAGAAGTTCTTGCTGCTGAAGCTGTAAAAATGCCTCAGAAAGAAATCAAAAAAGGAGAACCAAAAACAGAATCAAGAAGTTTGTGGACGATTTTTTTATTGTCATTTTTCTCTGGATTTGCAGCCTTGTTAACACCTTGCGTTTTTCCGATGATTCCGATGACGGTGAGTTTTTTTACCAAACAAAGTAAAACCAAATCGCAGGGAATACGAAAAGCCGTTTTTTACGGAATCGCGATTATTGCCATTTATATCTTTTTGGGAGCTGTTGTAACTTGGGCTTTTGGAGCAGATTCGCTTAATGCGCTTTCTACAAATGTCTGGTTTAATCTTGTATTTTTTGTGCTTTTAATGATTTTTGCATTTTCATTTTTAGGAGCATTCGAAATCATGCTTCCCAATGCATGGGCAAACAAAGTCGATTCGCAAGCCGATAGAGGCGGAATCGTAGGAATATTGTTTATGGCTTTGGCTCTAGCAATTGTTTCCTTTTCTTGTACGGGTCCAATTGTTGGTACTTTATTGGTCGAAGCTGCTTCGCGAGGCGGAATTGCGCCATTTGTCGGAATGTTTGGTTTTTCTCTGGCTTTGGCTTTGCCCTTTACTTTATTTGCGGCTTTTCCGGGTTGGCTCAATTCGCTTCCAAAATCGGGAGGATGGTTAAATTCTGTAAAAGTATTTTTGGGATTTTTAGAAATGGCTCTTGCTTTCAAATTCCTTTCCAATGCCGATCTGGTTCTGCAATTGCATTGGTTGGAAAGAGAAACTTTTCTAGCAATTTGGATTGCCATTTTTGGAACGCTGGCTTTTTATTTGTTTGGAAAAATTCAGTTGCCGCATGACAGTCCGGTTTCAAATATCAGTGTAGGAAGATTAGGATTAGGGGTTTTGGTTTTGGCTTTTACCATTTATCTGATTCCTGGTATTTGGGGCGCACCACTTAAAATGATTAGCGGTTTTCCGCCACCGATGCATTACAGCGAAATTCCAAATGGATTGCATAATTCCAGTTCAAAAGAAATAACGCAAAATTTGCCAGAAGGAGCAGAGCTTGGTCCGCATAACATTATGGCTTTTACTGACTATGATTTAGGAATGCAATATGCCAAAAAGATCGGAAAACCAGTTATGATAGATTTCACAGGTCATGCGTGCGTAAATTGCCGTAAAATGGAGGACAATGTTTGGTCTGACGAAAAGGTTCAGAAGATTTTAAAAGGCGATTTGGTTTTAATTTCACTTTATGTAGACGATAAACGAGAACTAAATCCGCACGAACAGATTACCTCTAAACTGACAGGAAAAAAATTAAAATATATAGGTCAGAAATGGAGCGAATTTCAAACACTGACTTACAAAACCAATGCGCAACCATTTTATGTTTTGGTAGATCATAATGGAGAAACGCTAAATGAAACGTCTGCTTATAATCCAGATATCGAAGAATATTTGAACTGGCTTAAAAAAGGGGTTTCTAATTTTGAGAAAAGCTAAAGTTCAGGATTTGTACTTTATTTATAATTATGTTGTTAATCAAAAAGGGAATAGTTTACGAGCTATTCCCTTTTTTGTCCTAAGAATATTAAGAAAGTACTGTGTCTGGCAGGACACTAGTTTTTTGTGTAAAATTTAAAGTCAGCTGATCCAGGTGTCCAAAGAAAAAAGTATCTAGAATTTCCTGAAAAACAGGATGAGCATTTTCTACCTGAACAAATAAACTCATAGAAGAATGCAGTTTTCTTGCGCCAAGTTCTCCTAAAATTCCTTCGGCAGACTTCTTTTTTAAGGTCAACAGCAATTTAGAGATCTCAATTAAATGTTTCGATAAAATCGGATGCTTTAAAAATTCAGTAGCTTCTTTAAGATCTGCAACGGCATAATATTCAGAAAGAGCACTTTTGCCAAGTCCTTTGATCTGCGGAAAAATGAACCACATCCAATGGGTTTCTTTTTTACCTTTTTTTATTTCAGATAATGCGGTCAGATAAAGTTTATTTTGCGCATCTAAAAATCGGGTCAAATCATTTTTTGCGTAAGTCATCTCTTGATTCTGTATTAAATGGTTAGTGAATCTAATTTGTTTAATCGGTAACACTTGTAATATATTTTTTAAAGAATTGTATCAAAATTTTCGAATACCAAAAGTAGAATCCCTATAGTGTTCTGAGTTATAGAATTGTAGTTTGTCTTTACATAATTCCGATAGGCCTGTAAGAATGCCTTGTTAATATAATTTTAAAGTTTTGAATGATTCTAAATTCTAATGTTATTTTAATGTTCTACAAAAAAATTGGCTCTAAATTGCGCGCTCAGAAAAATTATAATAAACGCCTTAAATCACTGGGGTTTTGAATCAAAACGATGTGATTGCAATTAAACTTTTAGCCTTTTTTAGAGTATGTTGAACAAAATTAAAAATAGCTTTTTATGTAAATGCCTTCAGGCATTGCTTGTCGGCTATTTTCTAATTAGCAGTTTAAATATTTCTAATAGCGTTGGAAGGATCTTAAGCGATAACGCCGAAACCTACACGGTAAAAGGCATTACCTGCAACTTTCTGAAAAAAATCTTCAAGTGTGATGGAATCCCAGAGGAACTGGATGACTACAAAACAAAAGAAACTAAAACTGCCAAATTAGCAAAAGGCATTCCTTTAATGGAATATTTGATTTCATCTGAATCTTTGATGCCTCATTTTGGTTTTCTAATAGAATCAGAGGGGAAAAAATATATTGATAATACTATCTTTTCATTTGGTTTTCATGGTAAAATAGATATACCGCCTCCTAGGGTGAATTCATAAATACTTGTTTTTTAAGGATTAGGATAAAAATCTTAATCCAAAAATGCGGTTTTTGCCGTATATTTATTCTATGTAATAATCTTGTATTTATACTTAAATTCATGACACCATTTAAACGTTTTTATAACTTATTGCAGCTCGATAAGCGCGATGTGTATCAAATTATCTTCTATGCTGCATTTGCAGGGTTAGTTAATCTTTCTCTGCCTTTGGGAATCCAAGCTATTATTAATTTTATTCAAAGCGGACAGCTGAGCGTCTCGTGGATCGTTCTCGTGATTCTAGTTACGGTTGGAGTTGGCTTTGGCGGAGTTCTAACGATTTTGCAGTTGCGAATTGTAGAGAATTTGCAGCAGCGAATTTTTGTGCGCTCTTCTTTTGAGTTTGCGTACAGAATGCCTTTAATAAAATTTAAAGAAATGTACTCGGAATATGCTCCCGAAAAAGCCAATCGTTTTTTTGATACTTTAATGGTACAGAAAGGCACTGCAAAACTATTGCTTGATTTCTGCACCGCATTCCTTCAGGTTGGTCTGGGGATTATTCTATTGGTTCTTTATCATTCTTTCTTTATGGTAATTGGACTTTTATTTATTGTCATTTTATATGTCATTTTTAAATTTTCGTATAAAGATGGTCTGGAAACCAGTTTAAACGAATCGAAATTTAAATATAAAGTGGCAGCATGGCTTCAGGAAATTGCTAGAAATAGAGAAAGTTTCCGTAGAAAAGGAGCTTTTGAATATGCTTTGGAAAGAAATGACCAATATGCAACCAACTATGTAAATTACCGCGAAAAGCACTTTCAGGTAATGAAGAAACAATATATTCAGCTGACTATTTTTAAAGTAATTGTTACTGCTGCCTTATTATCGATCGGTGGTTTTCTGGTAATTCACCACCAAATGAACATAGGGCAGTTCGTAGCAGCTGAAATCGTAATTGTATTATTAATCAACTCGGTAGAAAAAATCATCTTCGGATTAGAGTCTTTCTACGACGTATTGACTTCTGTTGAAAAAATTGGTCAGGTTACTGATATGGAAATTTCATGCATTCCTCAAACTTCAGATAAAACTGAAAAAGGAATCAATATTGAGACCGAAAGCATCAATTACCATTATCCAGAACACAACAAAAAATCACTGAAGAATATCAATTTAAAAATCTCTCAAGGAGAAAAAATCATTCTTACAGGAACAAATGGTGCAGGAAAAAGTACTTTGCTAAGATTGCTTTCGGGTGTTTTAGAACCAGAAAGCGGAGCGATGTACGTAACTGATAATTATATGAATCGTCTTAACGAAGATACATATAGAGCGCAGGCAGGGACATTCTTGCAAGGCGATACACTTTTTGCAGGAACAATTCGTGAGAATATTGTTTTTGGAAATGAAGAATTAAACAGCGATGATTTAAAATGGGCTTTAGATAATGTTGGCCTTACTCCATATATTAAAACTTTTGAAAACGGGTTGGAAAATCAAATTCATCCTGGAGGTCGTGAACTATCTGCTTCTGATGTTCAAAAAATTCTTTTGGCAAGAAGTATTGTGGGTAAACCGAATATCTTATTCTTAGAAGATCCAGTTGACAAAATGGACGATTTGACTTCGAGTAAAATTGTAGACTTTTTACTTTCGGAAGAAAATGACTGGACTGTTATTGTGACTTCTAAAAATGATATTTGGAAAAGCAAATGCAGTCGTATGATTACGATTGATGACGGAAAAATTATTAACGACATAAAGCTTTAATCATGCTCAACCTATCTAAAGATAACAACGTACTTATAACGCCGGGGCAATACAAATCGATTACAAGTGTTGCTCGTAGACCACATTACGCAATTTTAAATAAAGTCATAATCGGATTTTTGATTTTTGCTGTCTTATGCCTTTTCTTGCCTTGGACACAGAATATTTCAGGAACAGGTTCTGTAACGACTTTAAAACCAGATCAAAGACCACAGACTGTTCATAATGCGATTGCTGGACGTATAGAAAAATGGTTTGTAAAAGAAGGAGATTACGTAAAAAAAGGAGATACAATTCTTTTTATTTCGGAGATCAAAGAAGATTATCTAGATCCTAATTTGGTTAATAACACCAAACAGCAAGTAGATGCTAAAAAAATGGCGGTAGAATCGTATGGCGATAAAGTAAACTCTCTTGATGTGCAGGCGCAGTCGCTTAACACAGAAAGACAGTTGAAATTGCAGCAAGCTCAAAACAAAATTCGTCAGGCACAGCTGAAAATAAAAAGCGACAGTATGGATCTTGTGGCGGTAAAAACCCAGCTTCGAATTGCAAAAACACAATTTGATCGTTCGACTGCTTTAAACAAAGAAGGTCTTAAACCGCTAACAGATGTCGAGCAGAAAAGATTAAAACTGCAAGAGTCAGAAGCTTATGTGATTACGCAGGAAAATAAATTGTTGAGCAGCAAAAACGAATTGATAAATGCAAAAGTAGAAATCAATAGAATTACTGCTGAATATGCTGAAAAAATATCAAAATCAAGAAGCGATAAATTTACTGCTTTAAGTACGCAATACGATACAGAAGCTCAGGTAAATAAGCTAGAAAACCAATATACTAATTACAGACTTAGAAACGGTTTATATTATATTACAGCGCCACAGAGCGGTTACGTAAACCGAGCTTTACTGGCTGGTCTTGGAGAAACGATTAAAGAAGGAACTCCTGTTGTGAGCATTATGCCTTCTAAATATGATATTGCGGTAGAAACTTACGTAGATCCAATCGATTTACCGCTTGTGCATCGTGGTGCAAAAGTTCGTGTTTGGTTTGATGGATGGCCTAGAATTGTATTTTCTGGATGGCCAGGATTATCTTATGGAACTTACGGAGGTAAAGTTGTAGCGATAGAAAACTTTATAAGTCCGAACGGGAAATACAGAATTTTGGTTTCACCAGATGGAGAAGATCGTCACTGGCCAAAAGAATTGAGTATTGGTGCAGGTGCGCAAAGTATTGCATTGCTAGAAACCGTTTCGGTATGGTACGAGATTTGGCGAAACTTAAATGGTTTTCCGCCAAACTATTATAATTCAGGAGAAAAAGAAGATAAAGGAAAGGAGAAAAAGTAAAATGAGAAATCTTGTAAAATTGTTTTCTTTCTTAATACTATTTTGTTTTTCTACACTTCATAGCCAGAAT
>Ga0308157_10002044_pt1 | contig 36002 bp, 28 predicted proteins | sample PhyBR1_FD_201035 | JGI IMG/M metagenome (GOLD analysis project Ga0308157, IMG submission 201035) | Phyllosphere microbial communities from UC Gill Tract Community Farm, Albany, California, United States - DLSLB.R1 | ecosystem: Host-associated > Plants > Phyllosphere > Unclassified | place: USA... | reverse complement strand
AGCGTCTTCCGTGGCGTAAGGGATACAACATTCTTCCTGTATAGAGTGATGAAATTGTATGCTTAAAAATGATTACCCCCCAAACTTTCGGTATGATCCGATTTTTTTTGTGAATGGAAATATAAATAAATATATAGTCCGTTTTCTCTAAAAAAAATGCCCGGTTACATATAAAACCGGACATATTATTTTAAAACAAACTGTGTAAGTTCCAACCCTAACAACACAGCCAAAAGAATAGCTAATCTATTTCATCAACTCTTCTATTTTTTTATATAAAGTTTCCCCTCTGAGATTGCTGGCAACGATTGTGCCTTGCTCGTCAATCAGTATGTTCTGAGGAATAGCATTTACTTTATAAAGTGCAGCAGCTGGTTCCTTCCATCCCTTTAAACTGGATACATGGGATACATGCAGGTATTATTACAAATAATAAAAGTATTTTGATGAAGATTTTTTTCATTTTATTAATGATTTAAATAATAAATTAGTAAACAGCGCGCCAATTAATATCCTTGATTTTAATCATGTCAGTCCATGTACTATTTTCCTGCAGTTGGACTTCTACTCTATCTGGATTTGTTCCTACAATATAGCGGCGTAATGTTCCTTTGTTCTGTGTATTATAGGTAGCTATGTAAAGGCTGTTTGTGAGAGGATCTATTTGTGTGTCAAACTTCAGCATAGTAATCTCGTCATTACCTATCTCCGGAAACGTATAGATCTTTTCGAAACCTGGATTGTAATCATAAGCATACAATTTGTTAGCAATTGAATAGAATATTACACTACGATTTGAGGAAAAAGCATAAAAATCGGCTTTATCAAAATCGGTTGCCATAGCAGAAACAACATATGCGGCACGTTTGGCCGGATTTGTTCCGTTAGCATAGAATTTATAAACATGGTGGGTATTGTCGGAATCTTTCATAATTGCAAAGGAATTGCCGTCGATGGATCCTCCATCTGTATTCCTTGTGTTTTCTGCATACAACAATGTTCTTCCTGCCGGTTGGTTCCATGGAAAAGTAAGGTCAGTATCAGCAAGTACTACTGAGCTGCTTCCTAGAAAATCGGTAATATTCAAAAATCTGTTATTTTTAAGGTCGTACCACATTAAGCTGTTCATTCTATTTATAGGATACAATAGATAAGGTGCTGCCGGAATCCGAACCTTCGGATCCATTGCAACCCGGTTAATAGGATTATTATAATTGTCGGCTCCCAAGATTAGGGGTGCTCCGGTGAATACATCCCCACCCAAGGTGACAAATGCCCGGTATAATGAACTACCAATCGTCCCGGTTTCATTAATAATCTGTGGTGCGACTACAATAGGATGAAGCCCCTCAGGAGGAATATCTTCTGAACTATATAAAAGCCCGCCGAAGTTATTATTCGTTGTTCCTTCCATCGAAGATCGGCTCAGATAATATGATCTTGTCTTTGTCATTGCCCAGATCTTCATTAAGACCTCACTACCTCCGGTATGCATCAAACTTATCGGTTCGCGTAAAGGAGGAAGACCACTATTGGACAATAATTTTTTCATGTGTATTGTATCAGGAATCATTGACAACATTTCAGCTTCAGCAAAACCCTGCTCATCCTCACCCATAATGAGCAATCCTCTAGAATAAGCTGTACGCACAGTAAGTTTTGAATTAGCCATCCAAGTAACTCCTGTTTCCTTATCCCTCACACGATAGAAAAGCTCATACGAAATGGGATCCAAGAATATAGGATATTCAAGTTCTTTCTCTCTACTAATAGTCTCATTTGTCAAAGATAGTTCTGGTCGAATTATCCAAGTGTACTCATACCTTGAGGGGTCCGATTCGTCCATCGTAGCTTCAATAAAGGGTTTGATGCGTAAGGTGTCGATATTAGAGCGTACCTCGTAGTTTTCGCTAATTCCCTGAATTTGGAGTTCATTGATGTCATGATAGTTGTAATTGCCCAAGTCTTTATTGCATGCACTAGCCATTAGTATAATGGTATATTTGTATATTTTCATTTTTTCTCTATATAAGTTTAATTCCCAGGAACATAAGGAACTCCGAGATAGGAAGTCCATGGCACATTACCTATCCACATCAATCGGCCATCGTCTTCCAGTACAGGAGTCTTTTCATTAAATAGTCGAACCAAAATGTCTGTCGCATCCATGGCAGTAAGCAGTATTCGCGCTAAAGGCATGCTTTCAGGACTGGCAAAATCTTCATAAGTGAGTCCCAGATGTTCTTCCAAAAACTCCATCTTACGTCGTGTAAATACTCCCAACATTCCTGATTCCCTATTTCCACCCACCACGTTACCTAACCATTCTGCAGGTTCAACCATAATATCACTAAGCTTTAGGGTATGAAGACTAGCATCAAATTTTTGTACCGCAGGACCTCCATTAAGGGAGGGGATTGCATCCCATTCTGGAAAAGACAACGTAAAATCCTTAGTGGCGATAAGTCGTAATCCCAGTGTTTTTGTAGTATCCTCCATATCGGGAGTTTTATTTAATCGAACTTTAATATTGGTCGAAATAGCCCCTGCCGGAATGATCCAGGAACGATCGATAGCCTGATAATGCTCTCCTAGAACAGCGGTTGTAGAATCTGAATTAACCTCTACTTCAAATGTACGATCGTAATCTTTGATCGGACCGGTGATCGCAACGGGTATAGAAAGTTCAACTTCTGACATATTTAAACGGAAAAAATTTACATTACTAGAGGATTGGTATGGCCAGTTCTCCGGCCGTAAATTCGTGCCATGACGGACTGCAAAATAAACACCTTCTTGTCCCTCATAGTTCATAATATCTTTTTCGCAGCTAATAAACAAAGCGATGAAATGTAAGATCACAATGGATAGCAGTATTCTTTTCATATCGATATTTTTTGCTTAAGTTTCTTTGTGATATCTCACTGTCAGGCAGTGGGACAGTATAATTGTTTAAGACCACTGTTTTTTCTGGAAACATACTGACAGTAGCATGAGTCGGAATAGTTTGATAGGCATTCCTTTTATAAAAATAGAATTGTTGTCCCTCGCCAAGCATTTCTCTTCTAAATTCTTTACCAATCTCTAATTTCAACGCATTATGATCCACTGGAAATAAACTGACACAGTTACGGGCAGTACGTAGTTTATTGAAATATGAAGTTCCTTTCGCCAGATCTGGATGGCATTCTGCCGCGATCAACAATACTTCAGAAAGACGAATCAGTGGCATCATATATCGTCCGGCACCATCTACAATATCCGCATACTTCATATTCGTGGTAGCACTGAATGTACCTGTTGAAGCACTTTGCCAAATTCGACGTCTATAATCGTTGGAATCATCATAAATAGAATTTACGCGAGCTTCATTAACATCTCCGGCGCTAAAAGATAATTTTTGTTCTACCGTAAGATTCACATCAAAAAGACGGCTATACATACTTCGGCGATTTATGTTGTATACGGCGAACATAACTTCCGTAGAAAACATTCGGTCTGGTTTTTCTACATTAGTTGCATTAGCAAAAGTAACGTATGGAAAGACCGTTTTCGAGAGGGACTGAACTTCCTCCAATAATTCCTCTGCTTGCGTCAAAGCACCTTCCCTATTGCCTTGCCATAAGTATGCACGTGCTAGCAATGCTTTTGTTGCATAGTAATTCAGGCGATATTGCCGAAAGTAAAAGTCATTTGATCCACTAGGATTACTCTCATTGCGGACGCCTTCTGTTCGAATAGGATCAGTATCTGCCAACAGAGTTAAGGCTTCTTTCAGATCATCTGTTACCTGAACCATAACTTGTTCTGAACTGAGCATTGGTGAGATATCGTAAACAACTTTTCTAACGTAAGGGATGACTGGTTTTATTTTATTCTCCTCATTGTAGATAGGACCAAACAGGCGAAGCATATCTAGATGTAATAGAGCCCGTAATGCTAATGTTTCTCCTTTGACGATGCCATAATAAGTTTGTGGAAGAATCTCGGAAGGTGAATCTCCACATTTCTCCAAAATAACATTGCAATTGGCAATCAACTCATACGCCTTACTCCAGATATTGTCAAAGGTAGTCTTCACATTTACATCAGTATAATCAAAAGTTGCTACCTTCAGATAAGGACTGGCAGGGCGGTTCAGCAAGTAATATTGCGCAAGTACATCTAAGGTACTTGCAGTCATATGCTGCCCATATAGATTATCGTGAGCCATTTCCACGTATACACCGTTCAAAGCTTTTAGGTAGCCTTCTTTCTGTTCAAACAGTTGATCCTCTCCTAGACGATCAATAGGTTTAACATTGACCCATTTGCTGCACGAAAAAGCAAACAAACTAAGAAAGAAGATAGTTTTTATGGAATATAATTTTTTCATGTGTAGTTGTCTTAAATTTTTAAAAGCGTACCCCGGCAGAAAAGGAAACGGATCGCGCAAAAGGATAATCAATGCCACGCTCATTTTTGATGGTAGAGATATGGAATATATCGTTCATATATGCTCGAAACATAAAGGATGATGCTCGGATCGATTTCAACCATGCAGCAGTAGTGCTTTCATAACTCAGTGAAAAGGATTCACCGATCAACATATTGTTGTCTGTCACAAACCTTGAAGACATTGGTGTGTATTCGGTGAGAGAGATTGCCTTGAACTTAGCTTCATCACCTGGTTGTTTCCAACGATCGTACAAGGCTCGTTTATCCTGATTTAGGGCCACGCTTCTGACAGATATATTTTCAACTTTTTCGTAAAGGGTTTGCATGAATGCTTGTCCTCCGAAACGATATCTCAAATAGAACGATGCGGTAAAACCTTTATAGAAGTAGCTACTACCAAATACACCTTCCAAATTAGGGTCATTATTACCAACCACCACTTCATCCTGAAAATTGTGAACGAAAGTTTGTTGGTTGTTTTTGTTTAAAAAGATTTCGCGACCGGTAGCCGGATCAATACCTACGGATCGTACAGCCCATAGATCCGAAGAACTACCCCCGTCATAGAATCGTACTAAATTTCGACTTTGGTTACTCTCATTAAAGTAGTTTAACTGATTACCCAGATTGCGATACTCTGCTTTTAGCTGTCTCATATTGAGATTTATACGCCAGTTCATAGTAGGTCGCTTCAGCAAAGCATAATCTGTACTGATGGTAAACCCGCGCGTTACTTGTGCTCCCATATTTTGAGGTATCTGTGTTATCCCTGATGAAGAAGGTAAGGTGATAAATACCAATAAGGGATCAGTACTTTTTACAAAGTAATCTGCATTAATGCGCAACCGGCTATCGAAGCCTGAGAAATCAAATCCCAGGTTGCGGTCCAGAGTTGTCTGCCATTGAAGATTTCTATTTCCCATACTGCTAATAATAGTACTAGTTCCAAATGGGTTACGATTTTCGTTATTGTAACGATATATACGCATGGATATATAATCATTAAAATTTTGATTTCCGGGATTACCGATCGAACCTCGCAATCGTAACTGATTGACCCATTTTCTATTTTTGACTGTGCTTTCGTTGTGGATATTCCAGGCCAAACCTAAGGACCAAATATTAGAAAACTGACGGTTAGAGCCATATACGGAAGAACCATCCGAACGAAGTGTGGCATCCATCAAATATCGCTGGTCATAAGAATACCCCATATTCATGAAAATACTTGCACCACGACGTTTGGACTCTTGATAATCTGCACGCTGTCCTTCGGGATAACCTAATGCAAAATTGGGATTAGAAAACTCATCATCAATAAAACCGCGTACTTGAAAAGCGCTCTGTCGAGTTGAAGCCTGTTCCATTCGTCCTCCTAGAACAGCATTGAACATATGCTTTTCTGCAAAGAGCTTTCCATAAGTCAGACTGAAATCACCATCATAATTCATGTCTCTCCCATTGATCTCATCATATCTGCCCCGTTCCAAAAAATCTGTGTTCACAAATTCTGTATTGAAAGGAGATCGAAAGATCTCGCTGTTTGTCGTTATACTACGAAGACCAAATCGACCTCTGGCCCGAAGTGATGGTGTAATTCGCCATTCCATTTCAAAATTATTCGTAAAACCTAGAGAATTTTGTTTATTAATATTCAGATTATTCTGGTCATATAACGGACTGTAAATAATATCAAGACCAGGGCCAATCATGTTAAAATTTTCCAAAATCATATTTATATTTCCTTCTGAATCATATTTTCGGTGATACGGATTGGCTCTAGAATATTCAGAAAATGGCGTGATCTCTTTATTGGAAACAATATTATCTACACTCATGGAATTATTGACCGAAAAATCACCTTTACGGTATAACAAGCGGATATTACCGCCAGTAGCCTGCCTGTCTGAACCCTTCATTACTCCCTTGGTTAAGCCATGATTGAATGAAATGCCGTAGCGCAGGTTAGCATCACCACCCTCGGCAAATAGCGTATGTCGCTGACTGAGTGCTGTACGAAGAGGCTCATTGGCCCAATGGGTATTGACTCCACGGCGTACTTCTTTAAGCCGGTTATTATACAAGGCCTCGTTTTCAAGACTAGCACCTGGTATGATCTGGCCATCAGCATTTAGTCCACCGTAAAAATTAGAAAGAAGTTCAAACTGAAGCTTCTTCTCTGCATTCATCAGGTTGTAATCGGTCAAATCGGCAAAACTGACACCACCATTCAGCGTGTAGTTGATTCGTAACTGACCGGGCTCAGGGCGCTTAGTTTCGACAACTACTACACCGTTAGCTGCTTTGGAACCATAGATGGCAGCAGCTGCTGCATCTTTTAGCAATGTGATGCTCTCCACACGATCCATACTTAAATCGCTGATGATAGCCAATGTACTCTCAAACCCATCCAAAATAAACAAAGGTTGGTTTGGATTTGCACTATACTCATCAGAAAGACCAATTACACTACTTTTACCTCTGATTTCTATATCAGGCATACGATTTGGGTCGGAGCCGAACAGGTTATTCTCGACAATTGCAAAAGAAGGATCCAACGTTTTAAGACTTTGTAACACATTTTGATTACCAACCATTTGGAGCTCTTTAAGATTGTACGTTGCTGATGATCCTGTAAAGCTCTCTCGGTCACGCTGATAAATACCAGTTACAACCACATCCTTGATGACATCTGGATCAGGTTCCAGTTCTATGTATAAATTTTGTTGACCATTATACTCTACTTCCTTAGGCTTCATACCAACATAGCTGAATACCAGTATTGCATGCTTTGTTCCGGCTGGTAAAACGAGCCGAAAGCGCCCTTTTTGGTCGGAACTACTCCTCGATTTAGCACCTTTGATCTGAACGTTGACACCTTCAAGGTTTTCGTTGGTCTCTGCATGACGGACTACGCCTTGGACAACGACCTGAGGCGGTTGTTCACGGATTTCGGAATTCAGAAATTGATTAATTACAGGTTTAATTTTACGGGAAAGTGAGATCGTTCGATCTTCTAGTTGATAGCTGATTGGCTGATCAGCTGTAATGTGATCTAAAAAATCTGAAAGACTCATTTGGTGAACATCTACGGTAACGGCATAGGTTTCATCCAACAAATTTTTGGATGTGAATACCGTATATCCGGTCTGTTGCCGTATAGCTTCCACTACCTGGGTAAATGGAATGTTTTTTCCTTTTAGTGTTATTTGCTGAGAATAGCTGGAGGCACTTACTGTCAATAGGCCGGCTACCATCAGGAACAGGATGATCTTCATCACTCGTACTAAATAAATAATATTCATTAATTTTACCGTTGATTTGGTTTAACTATCTGCTTGTATTGTTAAGATGGATTATAGCAAATCATATTACATAGGAAAGGACTGCCATCCTTTCCTTGTTTTTTATTTGCTTAATGTTAATTGAGGTTAATATTTGGTCTTATTTCATAGGCATTTTGGTTTTAATATTTTTTTTCTTTGATAATTAGTTTTCGATTAGGGATATCTATGTGGTAATCAATTTCTGCAACATCGAGTACCCGTAGGACAAATTGAAGGTTTTGATTACGAAAAGCATCGCCCACAAGTTCTTCATTTGGTATTTCGCCTTCATAAATGATAGTAAGATTATACCAATGACCTATTTCGTTCATAATTTCTGCGAAGTTTTTGCCATCAAAGCTAAACTTTCCATTCCGCCAAGAGGTATAGTTCGCTGTGTGTACCTGTCGTAACTCCGTACTTTCAGCCGTCGTGGTTGCCTGATATCCTGGCTTAAGGATAAATTGTTTTTTACTATCCCTAAGTATAACTTTCCCCTCGATCAATGTGGTTTTACTATAAGATTGTTCAGGATAGGCTGAGATATTAAATTGGGTACCGAGCACTTCAATTTCCTGTTGTTTACTGATTACTTTGAAAGGGATTTTAGAACCATCACCTCGATACACCGACCGTACGTCAAAATAAGCCTCTCCTAGAACTTCAACTGTACGATGCTCATCCGTAAAATGAGAAGGATATTTTAATGTAGTTTCCGCATTTAACCAAACATCCGTACCATCGGGCAAGGTAATCCGATAGGTCCCTCCCCGTGGAGTTTCCAAGATTAATTTTTCATTATTCTTGCTATGATTAAAGAAATCATCATCTTCTATAACAGTCCCATCCTGATAAAGAATATTTTTACCTACAATTATTCCCCCCTGATCTGTACGTAGTTCAATTTCTTTGCCATTGGCTAGTTTAAGGGTAGCTTTGTTTCCACCAGCTTCGATTGTGGTATGCGCTAGTTGAACTAATTCTTTATTGCGCAAGTAGTTCAATATGGACCAACTTGCAAAGAAAGCGAAAAGTAGTATTGCAGCTGCAATCCAACGTCTCCGATATGATTGAAACCTTTTTATATGAACAGGTTTTCCTTCCTTAATACGCGTTATTAATTTCCCCAACATACGCTCCTTTATCTGATCACGATTTTCAAATTCCTTCATAGGTATAGTGACATGACTATCATCATGCATATTATACCAATCCACTAATAGTTTTAATTCATCTGAAGAGATGTTACCATCATGAAATTTTGAAATTAACTGCTCGATATATCTCGGGTCTTGAAACATTTTCTTTTAGGTATTATTACTGATCTATATATATAGACAGAAGAATAATCGGGAAGGGTGAGTGGGAAAGTGTTTTTTTTATTGTGAAAGCTAAATACTGAGGGAAGGTTTTATTGAAAGTATAATGTAATGAAAAGCAATGTAGTCAACAATTCGGTATTTCCGAGAATATCTTTATTAGCTTTCTTGAGGTGAGATTTCACTGTGTTTTCGGAAACTTCTAATTTTTCTGCAATTTGTTTATTAGAAAGTCCTTCTTGGCGGCTTAGTTTAAATACTAACTGGCACTGTGAAGGTAGGGCATTTATAGCATTGTCGATTTGCTGTTGGAGCTCACGTAAAATCATTTCCCGTTCTGGGGAAAGAAGATTTACCTCCTCAAGTGGCTTACAGTCTTCTGCTTTGGAACGTTCGCGGTGACGACTATTTATGATATTGAATGATTGATTACGTATAGCACGGGCAAGGTAATTGGCCAGTTCGTCTTTTGATAAGGAAAAATTGTTACGCAGTTTCCATAATTTATATAGTACATCTTGGACACATTCCTCAGCGTCTTCTTGATTCCCCAATCGATTGAAAGCTACAGCCAGCATTTTTTCCCAGTAACGATTATATATTTCAATCAATATACGCTCATCACCACTCCCCATAAGTTGAACTAGCTCCCGATCACCATAAATTTTATAGTCCGGCATTACTTAGGTATGTAGATGTTACACAAACATATATAAAATGCTTTGCAATAGCGAATAACCTAGAACAAAAAACGGAGATAGCACCTTATCAGGAGTTCGCTGTTTAAATAATCCAAGAGCGATTCAGCTTCCGTATAAAAAACCTGTATTAGAGTCCCATTCTCCATACGGAAAAAGGTCAGCAAATGCTGAACTTATTTAGTTTAATAAAAATCCATTTTAAGTAAAAAATCATTAAATTTAATAATTAAGTATCAACTAATTCCAGCACATAATCCCCTAACTTCATGAAATTATGTAGGACAATAATTGCCATCTTATTCATTCTTGTAACAATCACAATGACTTATTTATCGTTGTCCGGTGAAGAAGAATATGAAATTATAGGGAAGGTTATAATTGTTATTATCATGATCTTTTTAATATTAGACCTGTTAACTAGAAAAAGTAACAAGGAAATCAAATAGTTTATCCATCTTTTTTATTTCTCCATTTTAACTAATTTTTTAAATAAGGTATTAGCCAGACGAAACCATTCTTCAGGTATTTCTGAATTTATAATCTATAGATAAAATCTATCTTAAAATAGATTGTAGTTAAATTTTATTTATATACTTTTAAAAAGTTTTAGTAGATAAGTTATTAATCACAGGACGAAATTATATCAAATAAAATTAAAATATCAGGCATTAGTCTTTATCAACTAATTAAACAAAAGAGATATGGAAAACGGAAATGACATTAGCAAATGCCCCTTTCACAATGGCAAACAAAATTTAACAGTAGCAGGCGGAGGAACTACAAGCACAGATTGGTGGCCTAAAAAATTAAAGGTCAGCTTATTACGCCAACATTCAAATCTATCCAATCCGATGGATCCAGACTTTGATTATGCCCAAGAATTTAAAAAATTGGATCTTGAAGCTGTCAAAAGAGATTTACATGCTTTAATGACTGATTCACAAGATTGGTGGCCAGCGGATTTCGGGCATTATGGAGGCTTATTTATTAGAATGGCTTGGCACTCAGCAGGAACTTATCGAGTTGGAGATGGTCGCGGGGGTGCGGGAACAGGTCAACAAAGATTTGCTCCATTGAATAGTTGGCCAGATAATGTAAGCTTAGATAAGGCTCGTCGACTTCTATGGCCTATTAAACAAAAATATGGCAAGAAATTATCTTGGGCTGATTTATTGGTATTAACTGGAAACATTGCTTTAGAATCAATGGGTTTTAAAACTCTCGGTTTTGCTGGGGGCCGTGTAGATGCATTTGAACCGGACGAAGATGTATATTGGGGATCAGAAACCAAATGGTTAGGTGGTGATGTCCGTTATGCTCACGGCTCCGAAGGAGTTGAAGAGAAACATGGCGTATTATCAGCTGATGATGATGCCGATGGAAAAATTCATTCACGAAACTTAGAAAATCCATTGGCAGCCGTTCAAATGGGTTTAATTTATGTAAATCCTGAGGGTCCTGATGGAAACCCGGATCCTATTTTAGCCGCAAAAGACATCCGTGATACCTTTGGAAGAATGGCAATGAATGATGAAGAAACGGTAGCATTAATTGCGGGAGGTCATTCATTCGGAAAAACCCACGGTGCCGGCCCGGCAGATAATGTGGGAAAAGAACCAGAAGCTACAGGATTGGACGAACAAGGATTAGGCTGGCATAACAAATATAAATCAGGCGTTGGAGCTGATGCTATTACTTCTGGATTAGAGGTTATCTGGACAACAACTCCAACTCAATGGAGCAATAATTTCTTTGAAAATCTCTTCAACTTCGAATGGGAGTTAACGAAAAGTCCTGCCGGAGCTCATCAGTGGGTAGCAAAGGATGCAGAAGATATCATTCCTGACCCCTTCGATCCAAACAAAAAACGTAAACCAACGATGCTAACAACAGACTTGTCTTTAAGGTTTGACCCTGAATATGGTAAAATATCAAGACATTTCTTTGAAAACCCAGATGCTTTTGCTGATGCATTTGCCAGAGCTTGGTTTAAATTAACCCATAGAGATATGGGACCTAGAACACGTTATTTAGGACCTGATATTCCATCAGAAGTACTAATCTGGCAAGATCCCATTCCTGAATTAGATCATGAAGTAGTAACCGACTTGGATGTAGAAAATTTAAAAAGTAAAATACTTTCATCTGATTTAACTGTTTCCGAACTAGTTTCAACAGCCTGGGCTTCCGCTTCCACTTTTCGTGGTTCTGATAAACGTGGTGGGGCTAATGGCGCCAGAATTCGATTAACTCCTCAAAAAGATTGGCTTGTCAATAATCCAATACAATTGAACAAAGTGTTAAATGTATTAGAAGGAATTCAACAAGAATTTAATCATGCACAATCTGACAATAAAAAAGTATCTATTGCTGATCTAATCGTAATTGCAGGAAATGCAGCTATAGAAAAAGCTGCTGCTGATGCTGGAGTTGCAATAAAAGTACCTTTTATTGCAGGAAGGATGGATGCTACACAAGACCAAACGGAAGTGGAATCCATAGCCTTTCTTGAACCTATCGCAGATGGATTTAGAAATTACAAAAAGGGCAATTATACATCTTCAACGGAGGAACTTTTAATTGATAAAGCACAGTTATTAACGCTTACCGCACCTGAGTTAACCGTTTTATTGGCCGGAATGCGTGTGTTGGAGACTAATTTTGATGGATCTAAAAATGGAGTATTCACTAATAGACCTGGCCAACTAACAAATGATTTCCTGGTAAACTTATTAGATATGGGAACAGCATGGAAAGCAGCTTCGGAAGATAAGGAACTTTATATTGGTTCTGATCGTAAGACTGGTCAACCAAAATGGACAGGAACTAGAGCTGATTTAGTCTTTGGTTCTAACGCTGAACTACGTTCCATAGCTGAAGTATATGCTAGCGCAGATGCTCAAGAAAAATTCGTTAAAGATTTCGTTACAGCTTGGACCAAAGTAATGAATGCTGATCGATTTGATGTGAAAAAGTAGAAATAGTAAAATTTATTGAGAAAAAAATAAAGGAAAACATTTTGTTTTCCCTTATTTTTTTCCATCCCGTATAATTTATATTAAAGCCAATTTCCAAGCCTTGTGTATATCTCCTTTTCCAAGAAATTCTTTCGCCTTTAACAATTGATGGATAAGTCGGGTTGACTCATCGCCAATAAAAGCATTTAAAAGCTCTTGGATTTCAGGCTCATATTGAAATGCATCAATTTCTTCATCAGATGGAATTTTCTCAAGAGTCGCAAGATCTCTTAAATCCGAAGCATCAAAAATGCCAGAATCTATAATAAATTTTGGTATTTCCGATAACAACATTAAATTTTCTCTATGATTTTATCAGCAAATTCCGAAGTTTTTAATAAAGTTGCTCCTTCCATTAAGTTATAAAAATCTATAGTAACAGTTTTATTTTTTATGGTATTCGCTAAGGCTTCTACTATAGCATCTGCAGCTTCTGTCCATCCCATATATTCAAGCATCATGACGCCACTTAGGATAACGGAGGAAGGATTCATACTGTCAGTATCTGCAAATCTAGGTGCAGTACCATGCGTTGCTTCAAAAATTGCATGACCTGTTTTGAAATTAATATTTGCTCCCGGAGCAATTCCTATACCACCAACCATTGCCGCCAATGCATCAGAGATATAATCGCCATTTAAATTTAAAGTAGCTACCACATCAAAATCCTGAGGCGCTAATAATATTTGTTGCAAAAAATTATCGGCAATAATATCTTTAATAATTAGTTTACCCGCCTGTTCTGCACTTTTTTGTTCTGCACTCGCTACTTCTTGGCCGTCTTTAGCTTTAGTTTTTTCCCATTGGTTCCAGGTATATACCTTATCTCCAAATTCCTTCTCTGCAAGTTCATATCCCCAATTTTTAAATGCACCTTCCGTGTATTTCATAATATTGCCCTTATGAACCAAGGTAACAGATTTACGCTTTTCTGTAAGTGCAAATTCAATTGCTGCACGAATTAACCTTTTAGAGCCTTCTTCTGAAACAAACTTTAATCCTACTCCCGTGCTATTACTAAAATTATATTCTACATTCAGATCATTTTTTAGAAAATCCTGTATCTGTTTTGCTTCAGCAGTCCCTGCAGCAAATTCAATCCCAGCATAGATATCTTCGGTATTCTCTCGAAAGACCACCATATCCACTTTCTCTGGATGTTTTACGGGCGACGGAACTCCCTCATACCATTTCGTAGGACGTTGACAAACATATAAATCTAATTCTTTTCTCAATGCTACATTTAAAGAACGAATCCCTCCTCCTATCGGTGTTGTTAAAGGACCTTTAATACCTACTAAATATTCTTTAAAAACCTCTAATGTTTCATCTGGTAACCAACTGCCAGTTTCATTAAAAGCCTTTTCTCCTGCTAATACTTCCTTCCATTGGATTCTTCTTTCACCAGAATATAGCTTCTCTATGGCAGCATCAAAAACCCGTACTGATGCTCGCCAAATATCGGGACCTATTCCGTCTCCAATGATAAAAGGTATCGTAACATGATTGGGTACCTGAAGTTCACCTGATGCATTTATTCTTATTTTATCTGACATATGAAATTTACTTTTTATATCAATTACTTCTCTTTACTAAACATATTACCGATTTCGCGACTAATTCTACGGAATATTGGCGCTGTCTGAATATCTTCATACTCATCTATATGTTGATCTTCTAATCGGGTTGGGAATATCAAAATTAGATTCTGATTTTTATAATGTTTACCTACTCTTTTTGCTAACCCGTCCAATGAATCACGATAAGAAATGTCTCCGTAACGTGCAGAAACAAACACTAGCATCGAATCAGAATTGCTAAATGTTGCTAAACCAAAAATATTATCCCAATCTTCATATTGTTCAAAAGAAACTGGCACGCTAGACTTAAGCAATTCTAGTGTTTGGGTAATTGAATTCTGACTTCTATTATTACTGACAAAAACAATAGGTAAAGATAATTCGGACGCTAATTTTGCAATTTTTTCCATCCAATATGCAAAACCAACTTCTGACTCTGCTAAAGGAGGTACAAAAACCGTTATCAATTTGTTTGTAATAAATGGCTTTTCAATTCTACACATCATTAAAGTAGCATCCGTGCGATTTAAAATGCTTTCCGTCTTCTCACCTACAATCTTTTCGACGAAACTCGTAGCCGATGGCCATCCTAGGATTAAACAATCAGCGAAATATTCTTTAGATGCACTGCTGATTCCATCAGCAATATTATAATCCACTTTTGTTACCAAATCAACTTCTGTTTCCGAACCGGCAGCATATTTTGCCGTTTTATCGAGATTTTGACGGGCTTGAGAGAGATTTCGTTCAGCTTGTTCATCATTCGGAACAACACTTAAAATATTTAATGGATGCGGAGATTTTTTTGATTTTACTAAAGTGGCAAAATCCAAAATAGCCTCCATATTATTTAAATTCGCGATAGGAATCATGATTTGCTCTTCATGTTCTTCTACATGTTCAAAATGTTGATCATGCTGGCGTCCCTCCAAAACAATTTTCTTAGACGCATTTTCTGTTACTATAGAAGCTATGATACAACTAACCAAGATTAACATAATGGTACCATTTAAAACGTGCTCATCGATAATTTGGTTATTATATCCAACCATAATAATGGCTAAGGTCGCTGCAGCGTGGGCATTACTTAATCCAAAGATCAGGTTCCGTTCATTTTTAGAATATTTAAATGCCCATTGAGTGGCTGTGGCAGCTAAAAACTTACCCACTATCCCAACCAATGTTAATGCTCCAGCAACATAAAACACTGTCCATCCATCATTATTAAAAATTACCCCAATATTAACAATCATTCCCACCGAAATCAGGAAGAAAGGTATAAAAATAGCATTCCCAATAAACTCGATTCTGTTCATCAATGCCGAAGAGTGAGGCACTAATTTATTTAAAGCCAAACCAGCGACAAATGCCCCGATTATAGGTTCCAAATTTGCCATTTCTGCCAAGAAAGCTGCGAAAAACACGACAGTTAAGACAAAGATATAATGTCCTGTTTTCTCAGACTCCACTTTCTCAAAAAACCATTTGGCAATTTTGGGAATAACACCGAACATAATAAAGAGAAATATTGCAAATGATATTCCCAATGTTATCCAAAATTCATTATTTATAGCACCTTGAGAAGCCCCTTTTATAACAGCCAAAATTATTAAAACAGCAGTATCAGTCAAGATAGTACCACCTATAGTAATAGCAACGGCCTCATTCTTTGAAATACCATATCTATTAACAATAGGATAAGACACTAATGTATGAGTTGCGAACATACTCGCAATTAAAATACTGGTTAGTAAACTATAGTCCAGGAGATAATAACAGACAGGAAAACCAATAGAAATAGGAATAATAAAGGTAAAAAAACCAAACATCGCAGATTTATGTTTAGTCTTTTTAAACTCATTCATATCTAACTCTAAACCAGCTATAAACATAATATACAACAAACCGATTGTAGAGAACAAATCCACAGCAGAATTCTTTTCTAACCAATTCAGCCCATGAGGTCCGATGATCATCCCGGAAATAATAAGACCAATAATACCAGGAACTTTAATAGGACGTAGTAGAATGGGAGATAATAAAATAATAAAGAGTACTAGGGAAAATATTAGCACCGGATTAGTAAGAGGTGCTTCGAAGGCGTGTATTAAATGATCAAAAATTTTATCGCTCATATAAATAATTATGTAATTCTATACAAATGAAATGATAGAAAGTTTTTTCTAGTGAAAGATAAGTAAAATAAAAGAAATTTCAGGCGACAACAAGGCAAATCGCCAATTTTGTTACTTGAATTGAATAGTCTTTATAGGAGAAATTCTTGAGATTAACATAGAAGGAATGAACAAGGTAATCAAGGCAATAATGATAAGTAAAACATTTAACCAAAGCACCACGAACCATGAGATTTGCATAGGCACAAATGACACATAATAGATGCTTGGATCTAACTTAAAAAAATGAGTACTCGTTTGAAAAATATAAAGAGAAATCGCTAAAATATTCCCCAATAACAGTCCATATCCAATAAGATAAAGTGAGTTAAACAAAAATACTTGTCTTATTTTTCCATTTCTCATACCTAGAGCTTTCAATAAGCCGATCATTTGAGATCTTTCGAGAATAGATATCAGCAACGCAGAAATCATGTTGATAACGGCCACAATTACCATCAGAACAAAAATAATATTGTCATTCATATCAAGCATATTTAGCCAATTAAAAATATCCTGCATTTGCATGACAACATTCGTGGCGTATAGTTCAATATCCAATTCATCATTTATTGCCTCTGTCGTATGAAATAATTGATTAAAATCCTTTACTCGAACCTCATAACCTCCGGCTTGATTTTCTTCCAAATTATTTAATCTCCTGATTAATGGAAGTGAACCGATGACATATATTTTATCCAATTCATCGGAATTCGTTGTAAAAATCCCTTTAACAGTAAACTTTCTTTTGCGTACCGGCTCCTGAATAAAATACATGATAAAGCTTTCACCAACAGTCAAATTTAGCCTCTTGGCCATCAAAGAGGAAATTAGCAATTGATTATCAATATCATCAGCCGAAAAATCAAGTGTATCTCCCTTTAAAATAGTTTTTGATAAGAAATTTTGATCATAATTTTGATCAATCCCTTTCAACAAGACCCCTTCAACCTCTCCTTTTACATTCATTATCCCAGCTTTGCTGGCATATGGATAAATATCAACGACATTGGGATTTTTTTTAAGCTTGTCTATTTGTTCCTGATTAAGCTCTATTGGTGAATTGACATAGGAATCATTTCTATCATTCTTAAGTATAATGATATCACCAAAAAAACCACGCTGTTTATCTGTTATTTCTCCTTTAAATCCATTCAGAATAGCTACTGCAAGTATAATTGCCATTATTGCAAGCGCTAAAGCCCCGATAGTCACGCGTACAATAAGTTTAGAAAACGTACGGTTTCCTTCCAGAGTAATCCTTTTGGCTAAGAAATATGGAAAATTCAAGCTTAAATTAAATTTGTAACTTCGCAAAGTTAATAAAATTTGTCATCCGACAATACGGATGATCAAGCATCCTAATCGTAATTTTATTTTTTTTATGCGTATCGTATTTATGGGAACCCCGGACTTTGCTGTTGCTTCATTAAAAGCCTTAATTGAATCCGGAGAAGACGTTGTAGCCGTAGTCACAGGACCAGATAAACCTGCAGGGCGTGGTCAAAAAATGCATGCTTCTGCAGTAAAACAATTTGCAGAAACGAAAGGTATCCCTATTCTTCAACCAATTAAATTAAAAGATCCTGAATTTCTGAAGGAATTAAGTTCATACAAAGCTGATTTACAAGTGGTGGTTGCGTTTCGTATGTTACCAGAATCTGTCTGGAATATGCCTCCCAAGGGGACCATAAATGTTCACGCTTCACTACTTCCTAATTATCGTGGTGCTGCCCCTATTAACCACGCGATTATAAATGGAGAGAAAAAATCGGGAGTTACCACATTTTTACTCCAACACGAAATAGATACTGGAAATATACTTTTTTCCACGGAAGTAAATATTTCTGAAACAGACAATGCCGGAATTCTTCACGATAAGTTGATGGTCGCAGGAGCAGATTTATTATTAAAGACTATAAAAGCTATAAAAGAAGATACAGCAACTCCCATTCCACAAGATAATTTAGAGAATAATGAACCATTGAAACATGCGCCTAAAATCTTTAAAGAAGACTGTCAAATCCAATGGAATAATGATACCGAAACAATCTACAACCTCATTAGAGGATTAAGCCCCTATCCTACTGCATTTACTTTTTTAGATAATAAAGTATTGAAAATTTATGCTGCAGAAAAAGAAATCACGAATCACACGAATCAAATAGGAACATATTCTTCTGATGGAAAAACTGAATTAAAATTTGCTACAAAAGATGGTTTTCTAAAGTTATTAGAAATTCAAATTGAAGGAAAAAAAAGAATGACAGTAGTGGATTTTCTAAGAGGTTATCGTTTGGATAGCATGGCAAATTAATCATCAATAAATTTCAATATATCTCCAGGCTGACAACTTAAAGCTTTGCAGATCGCATTTAATGTATTAATCCGGATCGCTTTAGCCTTTTGATTTTTAATAATGGAAAGATTGGACAAAGTTATTCCAACCTTTGCACTCAACTCATTCAGAGACATTTTTCTCTGAGTCATGATTTCATCTAGATAAACAATTATAGACATAACAATTTTTTTAAACTGTTGAATAGTATCACTACAGAAAACAAATGAGGTTTCGAATTGTTTTTATATTGAGAAATAGTAAATAGAGATAAATATGCAATTGTAAGTTAAATGCTAGTTAAATACGTTCCTAGAGAGGATATTTGTTTATTTTGGAATGATTTTTGATGTTACTATAACATGAACTCACCGCGGATAACTTACTCATAATGAGTTAATAAATTGCAATTATATTATAAAATATTTGATTTAATTTGTTATGTTTGCAGTCATTTCAGAAAAAGAAAGGTTTATATATTTAGATGAGACAGCTTAAAATTACACAATCCATAACCAACCGCGAATCGCAGTCCCTTGACAAGTACTTACACGAGATCGGAAAAGTAGATTTAATCTCTGCAGAAGAAGAGGTTATTTTAGCGCAAAGAATCCGTGAAGGGGATCAAGTTGCATTGGAGAAACTTACAAAAACAAACTTACGTTTCGTTGTATCAGTAGCAAAACAATACCAGAATCAAGGATTAACCTTAGGGGACTTGATTAACGAGGGTAACTTAGGCTTAATTAAAGCAGCAAAAAGATTCGATGAAACTAAAGGTTTTAAGTTTATTTCATACGCAGTATGGTGGATTCGTCAATCAATTTTACAAGCTATTGCTGAACAATCTCGTATCGTTCGTTTACCTTTGAACCAAGTAGGATCTCTAAGTAAAATTAGTAAGGCCTTTTCGAAATTGGAACAAGAATATGAGCGCGAGCCCTCTCCAGAAGAATTAGCAGACATCCTTGAAACAACAGTGGACAAAGTATCAGACACTTTAAGTAACTCTGGTCGTCATGTATCCATGGATGCGCCTTTTGTCCAAGGAGAAGAAAACACTCTTTTAGATGTATTAGAAAATAGCGATCCTGACACTGATAGCTCATTAATTGATGAGTCTCTTTCAGAAGAAATTAAAAGATCATTAGCTACCCTAACTGAACGTGAAAGAGAAATAATTGTATTATTTTTCGGGTTAGGTTCTAATCATCAATTATCGTTAGAAGAGATTGGTGAGAAATTCAGCTTAACTAGAGAACGTGTTCGTCAGATTAAAGATAAAGCGTTACAACGCCTTAGACACACATCTAGAAGCAAAATCCTAAAATCATATTTAGGATAAAATTAAAAAATTATTATTAATAATAGCAATGCGCAACTAACCCTTGCGCATTTTTTTGTAGTATAATGATAACCCCAATTTATCCAACACTACTAAAAATCAGAAAAGAAAAGCTTCGCATTATCAAAGTACAAAGCTTTTCTTTTAGAAATAAAAGAATTATTTCTTATGTAATTGCTCGTACAAATCAATTACCTTCTTTTGCAAATCAATCACTTCAACTTCCCGAGATTGAAGACGTTTTTGAAGTTCATTAACTTCATTTTGAATTTGCTTATCCTCTTCAGGATCAGAAGTTGATAATAATTGAACTAATGATAAACCAAATAGCTTTGATATCTGATTTAGTCTCGATAGGTTGACATCTGTAATTCCAGTTTCAATTTTAGAAAAAGCCGGAATAGAGATATCCAGCCTTTTGGCCACATCCTCCTGACTCCAACCTTTTTGATGTCTAAGTAATCTAATTTTTTTTCCTAATGCATTCATGGGTAAAATGTAAAATATTTATTTATTAAGTAATTATCAAATTTAAACAAATAAAGTAAAAATCAAAATCCGAATATTAAATATTTAAAAAAAAATAGAAAGAATGTTAAAAATTTCTCAAAAATTTATCTGCAAAGCTTGTGATATTTACCCCATTGTAGTTGTTTGAACTCATAAAAAGCAAATTATAACCATTAGATTTAAAAGTTTCCAAAAACACCTCTAAATCAGCCAATTGTGTAATCACCCGAAATGACGGATGATTAAAAGCTTCTGTTAAACGAGAAGAAAAATTATCTAAGATAATATTTTTTTCCTTAATAACTGAAATGTTAACAAATACGACAGCAAAATCAGACTCATTCATTGAATTTGCGTATTCGCTAATAAAATTGGAATCAAGACTATCATAACCGTTCAATTCAATAATAGTCACCAATGCTTGATTCGGAAATTGTTCTTTTACAGCATGAATACTAGACCTTAATTTACTAGGTGTATGCGCGAAATCCTGGTACACTACACTCCCATTTTGGCTAGCGACAAATTCCAAATAACGAATAGAACTCTTAAAATCTTGAATCGCAGCATAAAATTCATCTCGTTTAACACCTAACCATTCACAAACTGTAAATGCACCTGAAATATTAGATAAATTATGCTTACCAAAAACTTTTAAAGGGATATTCACATCACCTACATGAACAAAAGTAACGCCTTTATTAATTGTATACTCAGGAAGTTTATACCCATGTCTATTAATCTTAATATCCATAGTTCTATCTACAACCTCCCTTGTATTCTTGTCATCCTTATTATATATTAGTGTGCCTTTCGGAACGATAGTACGGATAAAATCCTCAAATTGCTTAAAATAAGCGTCTTCTGAAATTACAGTTTTAAAGTAATCCCAGTCAATACCACTGATTAACGCAATATTCGGTTTATACATTAAGAATTTTGACTGTTTATTTACGGCAGATGCATAATATTCATCACCTTCAATAATGATCAAATTATTTTCAGGACTCAGTTGCAATAGATTATCAAAACCTTCTAATTGTGCTCCAACCAAGTAGTCAAAATTACGTCCCAATTTTTTAAGCACATGCATTATCATACTTGTGATAGTCGTTTTACCGTAAGTACCGGCAATGACCACACGAGTTTTATCAGTACTTTGTTCATATACGAATTCAGGGAAAGAATATAATTTTATCCCTAATTCCTTTGCTCTTATAAGCTCCGGATTATTTTCATCAGCATGCATCCCTAAAATAACAGCGTCGATATCTTCTGTTATTTTTTCCGGATACCATCCAAATTCCTTTGGCAACAAGCCAGCATCTAAAAGCTGAGACTTTGAAGGCTCAACGATTTGATCGTCTGACCCACTCACCTGATGCCCTTGTTCAGCTAAATTAATAGCTAAATTATGCATAATGCTCCCACCTATGGCTATAAAATGAATTCGCATTTATTTTGCTTTTATAAATTTTGCTGCACACCAATTGTCCAGCACTTTTTTATCTTCAAACTGAAAATTCAGTAATTCTGCCTTTTCTTTCAGAATATCCAAATCTTCTGATTCGTAAAACCCGGAAATATAAAGCTCTCCTGAAGCCGGTAAATCCGATGCATATACATCAAATTGATCCAAAAGAATATTTCTATTGATATTAGCAAGAATTACATCAAAATATTTTCCAGAAATCACTTCCTTAGATCCTAATTTTGCTTCAATATTTGAAACCTCGTTCAATACTTTATTTTCCAAAACACTATCTACACAGATAGGATCAAAATCTACAGCTAAGATATCGGAAGCACCTCGCTTTGACGCTAAAACAGCCAAGATCCCTGTCCCACAGCCCATGTCCAATACCTTTTTACCTTCAAAATCGTTTTCCAAAATATAAGACAACATCATAGAAGTTGTTTGATGATGCCCCGTACCAAATGACATTTTTGGGTCAATAATAATCTGATACGGATATTCCGGCTTGTCCTCGTGGAAAGTAGCCCGAACATAACATTTGTTATCCACTAAAATTGGACTAAAATTGCTTTCCCAAACTTGATTCCAATTTTTATTTTCTAATTCTTCGACTTTATAATTGACTTCATAACCCACTGCTTCTGTAATCAGCAGTGTTTCTAATGCCTGAATATCCAAATTAGATGCTGGAATATAAGCAACAAAACCTTGGCTCTGATCCTCAAAGGTATCAAAGCCAAGGTTCGCCAATTCAGCAATAAGCAAATCCTTTTGCCAATCCTCAATGTTTGAGGAAGTAAAAGTAACTGCTGTATACCTCATATATTAAGCATTAAAAACGTTAATAATCTGCAAGAAATCACGGGATTTAAGTGAAGCTCCTCCAATTAAGCCACCATCAATATCTGGTTGTGAAAACAAACTCTCAGCATTACCTGGGTTAGCACTTCCTCCATATAATATACTAGTATTATCTGCAATCTCCTGACCAAATTGGTCCGCCAATGTTTTACGAATAAAAGCATGAACTTCCTGAGCTTGCTCTGGAGAAGCTGTTAACCCTGTGCCAATTGCCCAAACAGGTTCATATGCTAAGACGATATTTTTAAATGTCTCCGCATCTAAATGAAATAAAGCTTTACTTAGTTGGTTTTTTATAACTTCAAAATAAGAACCTGATTCGCGCTCATCCTTAGTCTCGCCAATACAAAATATAGGTTTAAGGTTATGTTTTAATGCCGCATCTACTTTCTTTGCCAATAATTCATCCGTTTCACCATAATAAGCACGACGTTCTGAATGTCCCAGGATTACATATTCTACACCAGTGGATTTAACTTGTGAACCAGAAATTTCACCTGTATATGCTCCGGAATCATGTTCATTTATAGTTTGCGCTCCAATAGAAACGTTTTTTACCGTTGAGCTTAATTTTGCTATTGCTGCTAAATGGATAAATGGACTACAAACAATAACTTCTTGGGTACTGACAACCTCATCTTTTACCATGTTTACTATTTCAGAAAATAAGCTAATTCCTTGCTCATAATCCATATTCATTTTCCAATTTCCTGCTACAATGTTTTTACGCATAGTTTTATTGTATTATATGTTTAAGTTTGATTTTTTTTCCAGAAGATATTTAACATCCTCAAATATATGCTTAAAAATGGAGGCTTGATTTTCATTCATAAATGTATCCGTTATAGCCCTCCTTCTTTCCAGCATTTCTATAAATTTTTCAAAAGTATATATATCCGACTTCTCGTCCGTAAGCCAACTGAAATCTGACACAAATTTGGGAATAAAATTTGAAATTGCAACTTGCGCAGCTACACCAATTACTGATCCGGTTGAAATCGAAGAGTTAATTCCACACATGGCATAATCGCCCATAAAAAGACCACACTTCAACTCATTGGTATCTCTAAAACTAAGATCTTCATAATCAAACAGCTTTACCGTATTCCAATTGTTTTTCAAATTTGAATTTGAACTTCCGGCACCTATATTACATCCTTCACCAATGACAGAGCACCCAAGATATCCTTCGTGTCCTTTAGAACTATTACCCCAGACGACCGTATTATTAACCTCCCCACATATTGTACTACCTGGTCCAATACTTGTATTTCCATACAAACGTGCTCCAGTTTTTACTCTTACCCTCTCTCCGATTGAAACATAACCTTTTAAATAAGTTCCCTCTTCGACAATCGCATCCTTAGCAATATATATAGGCCCTTCTAAACTATTTAAACTCGCCCCTTCAATTTGTGCTCCCTCTTCTACAAAAAGCCAACTTCCATAAACCGTATTACTTTCACTCAATAAAGAACTTTTCCTTCCTTCAGTCAGTAACTGATAATCAAATAACAGCTGTGGTTTATTCTTAAGAAAAATATCCTCTAGAAAATTTAGAGATTGAATAGTACATGAAGTTCGAATGGGACTAAATTCATAATGAAGACCATTTAAATCAACTTCAGGTTGCGAAGACTTAATTGCTATCCATGACGTTTCATCTACCAATACTTCACCTAATTTTAATTTTCTCAATTCATTAATCAAAGGTTCCGATGGTAATATATTCGCTTTAATGATCAAAAATTCTTCAGAAGATTGATAGTTGAAAGGAAAAAGACCCCTTAGATAAGGACTTGTATTATAAGTGACAGGGCATTTAAAAACACGCTCCCATTTTTCATTTAATGTGCATATACCTATTCTGATATTACCTACCGGGCGAGTTGAGGCAAAAGGAAAAAGACGCCTACGCCAATGAGCGTTATCGAATAAAACAATGGTTAGCGACATAAAATAAATGTACATAAAAAATCCCGACAAATAAATTTTATCGGGACATTAACTTTTTCTTTATAGTAAAGAATATTACTTTTTGTTGTAACGGCTACGGAATTTATCAATACGTCCTGCTGTATCAACTAGTTTCATTTTACCAGTGTAGAAAGGGTGTGAAGTATGAGAAATCTCTAACTTTACCAACGGATACTCGTTACCATCTTCCCAAGTAATAGTTTCTTTCGTATCAACACAAGATTTAGTCACAAAAGCGTAGTCATTAGACATATCTTTAAATACAACTAATCTGTAGTTTGATGGATGCAAATCTTTTTTCATTTTATCTTATGATTACTATATAATTCAACAATTGAGGTGCAAAGATAATTTATTTTTCAATCAAATACAAAAAACTGACAGAAATTCATTTCCACACCTGTGAATAAGTTTTAGTTGCCTATTAGCCAACCTATACTTTCTTATAAATAAGCCAGCATTGATACAAATCTAAACAAATCTATTGAAAACAACCGATTTTTTGCTCTTAATTAGGATATCATATATGGATAATTCAACTCGTAAAATTCAATCATCTTGCTTTTTTCTGCTTTATCCTCTTTAAATAGTTCTAATTTCATACTTTTGCAACATAAAATAAGTTCTACGAAAACATGAGCATCGGATTATCTGAACAAGAACAACAAAGAAGGCTAAACCTAAAAGCCTTGATTGACTTAGGCATTGACCCCTTCCCTGCTGAAGAGTTTAAAGTAAATGCCTCTGCAGAAGACATTCTAGAAAACTACGATAGAGACAAGATAAACTATAAAAATATAAGTTTTGCAGGCCGAATTATGAGCCGCAGAGTGATGGGTAGTGCGTCATTCATCGAATTACAAGATTCTACCGGACGTATTCAAGCCTATGTAAAACGCGATGACATCTGTCCTACTGAAGATAAAACTTTATACAATACTGTCTTTAAAAAATTATTGGATATCGGTGATATCATCGGAATAACTGGTTATGTATTTACAACACAAACAGGAGAAATCAGTATTCACGTTCAAACCCTTAAGGTTCTCACGAAATCATTAAGACCACTTCCAATTGTAAAAGAAGCGGAAGGAAAAACTTTTGATGCATTTACTGATCCGGAACAACGCTATCGCATGCGTTATGTTGATCTAATTGTAAATTCTCAAATCAAAGAGAACTTTGTGAAGCGTACTAAATTGTACAACGCTATGCGGGAGTACTTTAATAACGCTGGCTATATGGAAGTTGAAACTCCTGTTTTACAAGCTATCCCCGGAGGTGCTGCAGCACGTCCGTTCATGACTCATCATAATGCACTTGACATTCCTTTATATCTGCGTATAGCAAATGAGCTATATCTAAAAAGACTAATTGTCGGTGGTTTTGACGGTGTTTATGAGTTCGCAAAGAACTTTAGAAATGAAGGTATGGATAGGACTCATAATCCTGAATTTACCGTAATGGAGATCTATGTGGCTTATAAAGATTATCATTGGATGATGGAATTCACTGAAAACCTTTTGGAACATTGTGCAATTGCAGTAAATGGAACCACAAAAGCTAAATTTGGAGAACATGATATTGACTTCAAAGCACCTTTTCCAAGAGTTAGCATGACTGATGCAATCATTCAGTTTACTGGTTTTGATATAACAGGTAAATCAGAAGATGAAATTCGTCAAGCTGCAAAAGGAATGGGAATCGATGTGAATGAGACAATGGGAAAAGGTAAATTGATTGATGAAATCTTCGGAGAAAAATGTGAAGGTAATTTTATTCAACCAACATTTATCACTGATTATCCTATAGATATGTCTCCGTTGACTAAGAAACATAGAGATAACCCGGAATTGACAGAACGATTTGAATTAATGGTTTGTGGTAAAGAAATAGCAAATGCCTATTCGGAGCTTAATGACCCTATTGATCAAAGAGAACGTTTTGAGCATCAATTAAAATTATCTGAAAAAGGAGATGATGAGGCAATGTTTATTGATCAAGACTTTTTACGCGCTCTAGAATATGGAATGCCCCCTACTTCAGGTTTAGGAATAGGTATGGATAGATTAACCATGTTTTTAACAAATAATGCATCCATCCAAGAAGTCTTATTCTTTCCTCAAATGCGTCCTGAAAAAGTGACTAAAGTCGCATCTACTTCAGATTATGTTGAACAAGGTATCCCTGAAGAATGGGTTCCTGTATTACAAAAAATGGGATTCACCAGCATAGATTCTTTAAAGGAAGCAAATCCTAATAAGGTTTTCAATGACCTTGGCGGAATGCGTAAGAAAATGAAATTAGACATCAGCATGCCTACAAAAGACGAGGTAACGAGCTGGTTCGAATAAATCAAAAGATTTATAGATAAACGCCATGGCATAATGCTGTGGCGTTTTTTTTATAGATTGATAATCTCCCTTGGCAGGTTAATTAATTCTTATAAAACAATACCATATTTTTACCGTTCTCTAAGTATCTCGAGTTTCAGTAAAAGATTTAAAAATGAAAAACATGAAAAAGTTTAATATGCTATTTATTTTACCTCTATTTTTAGGCTGTGCAAGCAGTCAGACATCAAGCTCAAAAGCCCCGAAAATTGAGGGTAATTGGCAATGGGTAGAAACAAGCGGAGGATTTGCGGGGATAAAAAAAACTCCGGAATCAACTCATGAAATTAAACATCTTCAGATCAATAAAGACAGTATATATTTTTATGAAAACGGTGAGCTGATTTCTACACAACCCTATAAGTTACAATTGTCTAAATCAATGATTAGCAAGCAAATGGAGTGGAAAATGAACGAATCTGAGAGAAACGTCTTTATCTCCAGAGTCGATAGTTTCTTAATCATGAAAGAAGATTGTTATGATTGTTTTTCTCATAAGTATGTTAAAATGAAAGAGAAATAAAAATAAAGCCTCGGAAAATTCCGAGGCTTTATTTTTATTATTTACTTTCAGTTGCATCCGGTAGCAAAATAAACTTGAAGATATTATCTTCTTTTAGATACTTATTTGCTAAATCCTGAACTGATTTAATAGTCACTTTATCTAGATCTTCCAGATAACGAGTGATATAAGTAGGATCGGTATCATTTTGGAAAGCTCCTAATAACTGACCCGCCCAAAAAGAATTCTCTTTTAATTGAAGTTCAAGCTGACGTTTCTCTTCATTTTTAAACTTCTCTAAATCGACCTCAGATGGTCCGTCCTTCTTCATCTTCTTTATCTCATCAATTGCTGAATTGATTAAAGATTCATATTTGTCAACACTTGTTCCAAATCCAATAGAGAATGAATATCTTCCTTTAGGCAATTTACTGTAGGAGAACCTAGCTCTCGTTCCATAAACACCACTCTCCTCCTCACGTAGGCGTTCAATTAATTTATTTGTAAGAATGGTTTCTAATGCTGATGCATTTACATTTTCGGTCTCGTTATAATCATAGTCACCGTAAATACTTAAACTAACATTAGCTTTCGCCTCTTTCCCTTTATTAACGATTTTCTCAACCGCTTTTTGAGGTTCTACAATATTTAAATCTTTAGCTTGTTCTTTCCGACCTGTTGTAGGTAATGCAGCTAAATAATTTTCTAAATAAGGTTTAATTTCATCTTCAGTAAATGATCCAACGATTACAAAAGTAAAATCAGATGCATCGGCAAAACGGTCTTTATAAATTTCTAAAGCCTTTGCTTGATCAATTGATTCTAAATCCTTTAGCGAATAAGGTACTCGACGGATATTATTCCCGTATAAGGTATGTAGAATAGCGTTGGAATATACAAAGTTCGGATCATTATCTCTATTAGCCATCATATCCTTTTGTCGGCTGATCGTACTTTGGAAAATGTCATCTTCTATTCTTGGCTCTGTAAAATATCCGTAAATCATTTCAAATGCTTTCTTTAGACTTTCTTTATCTGTTGATCCACGAAGTCCCTCGAAACGTTCAGTTATATAAGGGCTAATATTTACATTTTTGCCAGTCAGACTTTTTTGTAATTCAACGGTATTTAACTGACCAATTCCACTGCTATTTACCAGTGTACCTGCAAAGGATGCCGTCATATAATCAGCATCAGGATATATCGAAGTTCCACCCGGACTAAATGCATTGATCATGATTTGATCATTTTTAAATGTAGTTGGCTTTAATAACACCTTAACACCATTACTCAAAATAATCTCTTTAGTCTCTATTTTATCTATCGAACTTTCTGATTTTATAGAACCTTTTGTCGGCTCATTCGTAAGCATAGGTAGGTCTGAAACTTTATCCTCGTATGCTGTTAAAGTCTCTTTATCAACATCATCAAACCAAGAATTCACTGTAGATTCATCAGGTAACTTATCCTTATCTGCTTCCGGAGCAAGAATCAATACATCACGATTTGTATCAACATAAAATTGCTTTCCAACTTCCTCTACTTCTTTTAATGTTAATGTAGGAAGCAATTGTTTAGTTATTTCATAGCGATCTTCATTACTTAATGCCGGAGCATCCTTTAAAAAGTGGTTCAAATAAGCACTTACATAACTATTTGATTTACGCTTATCACGTTCAACATAAGAAGTTTCATTATTTTTTGAAATAAAACTAATTGCTCTTTTAAATTCCGAATCTGTAAAGCCAAATTTTTGGAATCGATCTAATTCTCTAACAATTGCTTTAAAACCTTCTTCAAATTGTCCTGGTTTAGAAACGAAATAGGCACCTAGATTATCAAGTCCTCCTATAAAACTTGAGATATCCACACCACCCTGAATAAAAGGAGAATTAGCAGATTGAGAAAGTTCTCTTAATCGGCCATTAATGATTTGATTGAAAACATCTTTTAATAAATCTTTTCGATAATCCTTTACAGTAGAAACTTTTTCCTCAGGATGTTTCATGAAAATCTGCCCTAATGTATAAGACATTTCAGGGTCTGTAACCTTGATAAACTGATTTTTGTTTAAAAGCTCAACTTTATATTCAGTTCTCGGCTTTATTTCTTTAGGAACTTTCATATCAGAGAACAACCTTTTAATCTCACTCTCTATCTGAACAGGATCAATATCACCAACTACTATCAAAGATTGTAAATCCGGACGATACCAATCTGCATGGAATTTACGAATCACCTCAGGATCAAAATTCATGACAATCTCTTCAGTTCCTATTGGTAAGCGCTCGGCATAACGTGATCCGTTCAACATCACTTTAAAATATTGGTCTCGCATACGTTGTTCTGCTCCGCGACCTCCGCGCATCTCCTCCATAATAACACCTCTCTCCTTATTGATTTCATCCGTCTCCAACAAGGCATCTTGAGCCCAATCGCGCATGACCTGTAAACCATTCTTCAATAGCTCCGGATCATCTGAAGGAATGGGCAATTGATAAACTGTCTCATCAAAACTAGTATAGGCATTTAGATCAGAACCAAATCGAACTCCCGCTTTTTGCAAATAATTAATTAGCTCATTTTTAGGAAAATGCTTTAATCCATTAAAGTTCATGTGTTCTAAAAAATGGGCTAAGCCTAGTTCTTGTTCATTTTCCAAAATAGAACCTACCTTCAATGCTAAATACATTGTTACCCTCTTTTCAGGTTCTGAATTCTTACGTATATAATATTGAAATCCGTTGGATAGTTTACCGGTAATTACCTCTTTGTCAAAAGGTAATTTTGCATCCCATTTAAGCGAATCATTTAATAATACTACTTTCGCTTCTGCATTTAAAGAAGTGGGTGCATAGGCACTGGCCATTTCTGTCGCAAAAGGCAAAAGAAAGGCCAAAGCCAAGGGTTTTAAAATTTTCATAATCTCAAAATATTTTACTAGATGGTTATTGAATTATATTTCGTGCCTAATCTACAATAAAATATTTGACCTTGAAAACATATTGTCTCTGCAAACTACAAATTTTAATATATTTAACAAATGGAATGGGAACAAGTAAAAAGGGATTTTAAACGCTATTTACTTCTTGAAAGAGGGTTAAGTGATAACAGCATTTTGGCATACTTAAATGATGTACAAAAACTTCAAAGTTTTGCAGAAGTTCAACAACTAGAATTAAAACAATTTAGCGCTTCACACATCCAACAATTTCTTGAATGGATAAACCAATTTCCTATTTCCGAATTTTCTCAAGCCCGAATTCTATCCGGAATAAAAACCTTTTTCGGGTTTCTGCAAATAGAATATAGCTTCTTAAACAACCCGGCTGAATTAATTGAAGCTCCCCGACTTTCCCGTAAAGTTCCTTCCGTATTAAATATCCAGGAAATCGATCAGTTAATTGCTGCCATTGATTTATCAAGTGCCGAAGGAATGCGTAATAAGGCAATTCTAGAAACCCTATATGGTTGTGGATTACGGGTATCTGAGCTTTGTAAGCTTAAAATTTCGAATCTTTTCCTCGATGTTGAGTTTATAAAAGTGGAAGGAAAGGGTAATAAAGAAAGATTAATCCCTATCGGAAATCATGCCATCAAGTACATAAAAATGTATTTAGATGAAGTTCGTGTTCATCTAAAAATTAAACCCGGAAATGAAGACTTTGTTTTTCTAAACCGAAGAGGTTCTCCCCTATCCCGAGTGATGATATTTATCATTATTAAAGATTTGGCAAACAAGATAGGCTTGGAAAAAGAAATAAGTCCACATACCTTTAGGCATAGCTTTGCTTCTCATCTTGTTGAGGGCGGTGCTGATTTAAGAGCTGTTCAAGACATGTTAGGGCACGAAAGTATAACTACTACCGAAATTTATACCCATATCGATAAGGATTATCTCCAAAGCGTAATAACTCAATTCCATCCGAGATCTTAATGCAACAAAGTTTATTTTAATTTGCAACTATATTGCATTTAACTTATCTTTGTCTTGTGATTGCAGGAATACGAACGTATAGACAACAAATTTCAATGCTATGGATAAGCATTATGCTTATTTCTATCTCCTTGATTGCATTTCACAGGCATGATCATCTGGAAACTCATTCCCTAAGTGCTCATGGTACATGCCATTCCACCGATCATGATAATCAGCATCATAATTCAGATGATTGTCAATATTGCTTTCTATACTATCAACAAAGTATTCAATTAGTATCTGAATTTCAATGGGACGCAAGTCCTGTAGAATATGATTTAATGAATATCATAGTTGGTGAAATATTAGATTCTCCTTTCTTAAAACGCCAATATGGTAAAGGCCTTAGAGCTCCACCTATCCAAACAACCAATGATATCGCGTAATATTTAGCATTTATTTATTTTCTTATTGCAACTTACATGTTGAAATACACGTGGACTGTATTAATTCTATTATTTTTTATCAATAGTACATTAGCGCAGAGCCATTCAAATCATTATATCAAAGGCATAATATTGGATAGTGACAAGCAACCTATATTTAATGCCAATATTGTAGTTCTCGGGACTGATATCAGTACCCTTTCGGATAGTCATGGTTTTTTTAAAATCCAAGGCGATGAAGGGCATCAACATCTTATATTAAGAATTTCGGCTCTTGGTTACAGCACCTTTGAACAACCTGTTCATGTTCAACCGGATAGTCTTTTAACGATTACACTTTCTAACTATACAGAAAAAATCGAAGAAGTCTCTATATATGCGCATCAAGATGAGCAAAAAACGGCTATAAAGGCCAGGCTGAATGATGAACAGATTGAAGAAACCAAAGGTAAATTGATGGCGGAGGTATTTTCAAAACTCTCCGGAGTATCAATTTTAAATACTGGTCAGTCAGTTGCAAAGCCTATTATTCATGGTCTTCATAGCAATAGAATATTATTAATGAACCATGGAGTAAGACAAGAAGGGCAACAATGGGGCATGGAACATGCTCCAGAGTTGGATCCGTTTACTGCTGATGAATTTGAAGTTATTAAGGGTGCTCAGGCAGTACGATATGGTGCAGATGCACTTGCCGGAGTGTTAATTGCTAAATCAGCAAATCTAGATCCCTCCAAATTTCAGGGCAGAATAGATCTTATAGGTCAAAGCAATGGACAAGGTGGAACCGGCAATATTGAATTAAAATCAGGAATCAAAACTATCCCTCAGCTGGCTTGGAAACTTCAAGCCTCCGGCAAAAGGTTAGGTAACAACAAAACAGCAAATTATATTCTCGGAAATACAGGGAGCAAGGAACTAAACTTCTCCGGCACCCTTCAATATCGTGGAGATAATAACTTTTTGGAAGCCTATTATAGTCGTTTTGCCACGGAACTAGGTGTATTTTATGGTGCACATATTGGTAGTATTGATGACATTTATGCAAGAATTGAAAACGGAGAACCTTTCGAAACCTACGATTTCAGCTATAAAATCAATGCACCAAAGCAAAATGTGACACACCAACTGACTAAATTAAAATATCAGCATACGCTGAATAATGGACTTCAATTAGAAGCTCAATATTCATGGCAACAGAATCATCGTAAGGAATTTGATATGCGAAGAGCCGTGGCTGATGATGTTCCTATGTCGGATATGCTATTAACTAGTCAGCAGCTGAATATAATATTAAAATCAAAGCTACACACTCTAGGTTTAAATGTAGGAAATCAGGTAAATAACAATATTTCCGGCACTGGTACTACCCCTATTATCCCAAATTTTGATAATTATTCATTGGGAGTTTTTGGAATCCACGAGTTTGATTTCAATAAATTAATACTGGAAGCAGGCTGGCGCTATGATTATCGGTATTTTGATGCTGCAGGATATCGCTATCGTTATACAAATGCTAACCAATCTGTTCCAGAGCAGTACTTATTAGAGGATACCAGACATTTTCATAATATTTCCGGGTCATTAGGACTTGTTTATCCAATCCAGTCTTCATGGAAATTAAAAAGCAGTTTAGGACTAGCTTGGCGTGCACCTACAGCTAACGAATTGTATTCCGATGGTGTGCACCATGCCGCTGCAATCTATGAAATAGGAAATTTAAATCTTAAAGCTGAACAAGGCTTGAAGTGGGTTAATTCAATTCAACACGTGAGTAAAGATTGGAATCTTGCAGTAGATGTTTATGGTCAATTAATAAACAATTACATCTATGCTGCACCAAATCCTGATTCAGTGAGACAAACGATTAGAGGTACTTTCCCAATATTTAGCTATAAACAAAGCAATGCTGTTTTTTATGGTGCAGATTTGAAGTTTGATTGGACAATTATTCCAGCTTTAAAATACAACTTACAAGCAAGTCTAGTTCGAGCTAAGAATACAAGTACAAAGACTTATCTACCTTACATCCCTTCTGATCGCCTACAACATGAAATTCAATGGTTTTTCATTCCTTCAAACAAAGGATATCTCAAATTTAGCCACGAATTTGTAGCAAAACAGGATCGTTATGAAGAAGGAACAGATTACACAGCACCTCCAGCTTCATATCACTTATTTCACGCTTATATTACGCAACCTATACAATTAGGTCAACAAAAACTCAATATTTCCCTAGCTGTTGAAAACCTTTTCAATACTAGCTACAAAGACTATATGGATAGATTTAGATACTATTCACACAGGCCGGGAAGAAACTTTTTATTATCCGTAAACTTTAATTTTTAAATTTAACATCATGAAAACCAACATTTTTATTCTATTTATATTAAGTACTATTTTAGTTTTTCAGTCTTGTACAAAAGATGATCCGACACCTGAAACAGATCAGGAAGACGTAAGTGCTGCTACCTTGACATTCACTGAGGTGAAAGCCGAAAATCACGGAGATCATATAGATTATTCTGAAATCACTGATCCTGAAGTAGAATCTGTAGAATTTTCAGGAAACCAGTTCCTCCCTCCTGTTGGGGCACATATCCACTTAGAGGTTGGAAAATCCTACCGTTTCAACCTAAAAGTTAAAGATTTTGCAGGTCGTGAAAGTCAGCAAACTTTTATTGACCGTGCTGATCAACATTTCGCTTTCCTATTAGGAGCCCCACAAGGAAGTTTATCTGCTGAATATGCGGATAAAACCACAGCCGGAGAGAAAGTAAAAGTTGGTGTTGTAGGTTATATCACTGTATTAAAAAAATCAGAAAGCTTTACTTTCCGTTATCTGATGAGACATTTAAATCCGGGAGCAAAAGCTAATATCAATACCACAACAGATATCTTCAACACGGATTTCAATAAGTTTTCCGGAGCAAATGACTTAGATCTTAAAGTCGAAGTGCATTTGGTGGAAGAAGATGAACACGATCATTAATAAAAAGAATTCCTATAAATCAATAGCTTGCCTAATTTAGCAAGCTATTGTTGCATAAAACCCAAAAATAATATTATTTTTGGCCTGCTGCCTCTGTAGTTCAATGGATAGAATGTTAGATTCCGGTTCTGATGATGTAGGTTCGATTCCTACCAGAGGTACAAAAAGTGCGTTTTCGATTCATTAAACGCACTTTTTTTTCGCAAATTACTTCGCAATTATTCTTTTAAAATAGACTAGCAAAATTTAATCTGTAGTCTTACCATTTCCAGCCGATATCTTTCGGTGTTTATTAGCCTTCTTAATATCACTTTAATACATCTAAATGTGTTTTATTCTTAATTTTTGCGTAAATTAATATGTATATGTGGCAGCAATTATTCAAACTCAATAAAACAGAACGGGCATGGCATCTTCCGATAGTTGCCGGACTTTGTGTTGCCATACCCCTATTGTTAGGTCTCGTATACAATGATATCGAAGCCGGCAAGCTAGCTTCTATTGGTGCACTAGTTATCCTTTATATCCAATCTAACAGTCTGGTAAACCGGATGATGATTCTTATGGTTTGTGGCTTTGGTTTTATTCTATCCTTCGCTGTTGGCGTAGTTTTTTCATTTAATGTTTGGGTTACGCCTCTCATACTGTCCCTGTACACCTTTTCGGTTCACTATGCATTAAATCGTAT
>Ga0308157_10002042_pt1 | contig 36027 bp, 28 predicted proteins | sample PhyBR1_FD_201035 | JGI IMG/M metagenome (GOLD analysis project Ga0308157, IMG submission 201035) | Phyllosphere microbial communities from UC Gill Tract Community Farm, Albany, California, United States - DLSLB.R1 | ecosystem: Host-associated > Plants > Phyllosphere > Unclassified | place: USA... | reverse complement strand
GAATGGCCGCCCAACTCGTTTTTACTAATAACTACTAAGCATCTTCAGTAGGTGCTAGCTCCACGTTCGTCACGTTGAGCTCACCGTCTGCTTCAACTAGCGTCAACTCGCGTGCATTGGCCGCGGACTTCAAATCTTCGAAGCCAGCGTGCAGCTGAGCAACCTGGGCTGCGGGCGCATGGATTTCCCCGGAGAGGACCTCGGTGCGCTGCTTGACCTTAGCATCAGACTTGGCCTTGCGTATTCCAGATAGTGCAACGCCAACAAGCGGCAGTACCTCTGGATCAGCGCCTTCAATGGCACTTGCCAGGTGTTCAGTACTTGGCCACTGGGTCAGGTGTACAGAACCCGTACGCCACCATCCCCAAACCTCTTCTGTAGCGAAAGGCAGGAATGGAGCAAATAGACGAAGTACAGAATCCAAAGTCGTGGCAAGAGTTGCCAAGACACTAGCCTGCTCTGCTTCTCCGTGACCACCGTAGGCACGGTCTTTCACTAGCTCAACATAGTCATCGGTGAATGACCAGAAGAATGACTCGGTGATGTCCAGAGCGCGCGCGTAGTCGTAGTTATCAAAGGCGCGCTTGGCATCTTCGATCACGGTCGACAGGCGAACCAGCAACGAACGGTCCAGTCCATTGGTAACAACCGCAGCATCGTCGGTCAAGACATTTGCATCGGTAGCACCCAGATTGAGCACGAACTTTGAAGCGTTCAAGATCTTGATGGCCAACCGGCGGCCAATCTTCATCTGGTTCACTTCATAAGCGGTGTCAGCGCCAAGCTTGGCACTGGCAGCCCAGTAGCGTACAGCGTCCGCACCAAACTGGTCCAGTACCTCATTAGGAACTACAACGTTGCCCTTGGACTTGGACATCTTCTTGCGGTCCGGATCCAGGATCCAGCCCGAAATCGCTGCGTGCTTCCATGGCGCACTATCGTGCAGGGAATCCGCGCGAACAGCAGTGGAGAAGAGCCAGGTACGGATGATGTCGTGGCCCTGAGGGCGCAGGTCGAAGGGGTAAACCTTCGAGAAGAAATCATCATCACGGCCCCAACGACCAACAATCTGTGGCGTCAAGGAACTGGTTGCCCAGGTATCCAATACGTCAGCGTCACCAACGAAGCCATTGGCAACACCGCGCTGATCTTCGGTGTAACCCGAAGGCGCATCCGCGGCAGGGTCAACCGGAAGCTGCTCAATGCTTGGAAGCAGCGGTGCATCGTAGTTTGGCTCACCGTGCTCATCGACCTGGTACCACACAGGTACCGGCACGCCGAAGAAACGCTGACGTGAAACCAGCCAGTCACCGTTCAGCCCCGAAACCCAGTTTTCATAGCGCGAACGCATGAACGATGGGTGGAAGTCGATTTCCTTGCCACGGGCAATCATTTGCTCGCGACGTTCCTCATCGCGACCACCGTTGCGGATGTACCACTGACGGGAGGTGACGATTTCCAAAGGCTTATCGCCCTTTTCGAAGAAGTTCACCGGACGGGAAATCTTCTTAGGTTCCCCATCAAGCAGATCAGCGGCAGAAAGCAGTTCGACCATGGTCTCCTTGGCGGAGAAGACAGTCTTACCTGAAATCTGGGCGTAGGCTTCCTGGCCAGCCTCACTGGTGATCCATTCAGGGGTGTCAGCAAGGATGCGACCGTCGCGGCCAATGATGGCACGGGTTGGAAGCTGCAGTTCGCGCCACCAGGTGACGTCGGTCAGGTCACCGAAGGTACATACCATGGCGATGCCTGAACCCTTGTCGGCCTGAGCCAGTGGGTGCGGGTAAACGGTAACCGGAACGCCGAAGATTGGCGAGGTGACGGTCTTTCCGAACAGGTGCTGGTAACGCTCATCATCTGGGTGAGCTACCAGTGCGGCGCAAGCTGCTAGCAGCTCTGGGCGCGTGGTTTCGATGAAGACCTTCTCGCCGTTTTCGGTGTCAAAACCGTAGCGGTAGAAAGCGCCCGGCATCTCGCGGTCTTCCAATTCGGCCTGGGCGACAGCGGTGCGGAAGGTAACGTCCCACAAAGTTGGGGCCTCGGCCATGTAAGCGTCGCCCTTGGCCAGGTTGTCCAAGAAAGCACGCTGAGATGCAGCACGTGAGTTGTCATCAATGGTGCGGTAGGTCATCCGCCAGTCGACGGAAAGACCAAGGGTGGTGAACAGTTGCTCGAAGACCTTCTCGTCTTCTACTGCTAGCTCTTCACAGACCTCAATGAAGTTCTTACGGCTAATGACATCCCAGTCACGCTGGTTCTTAGCCGGCTTTTCTGGTGGACGGTAGCCCTCAATGTATGGCTTCGTTGGGTCGCAACGAACGCCGAAGTAGTTCTGTACACGGCGCTCAGTTGGCAGACCGTTGTCGTCCCAACCCAGTGGGTAGAAAACGTTCTTGCCATTCATGCGCTGGTATCGAGCCAAAACATCGGTCTGCGTGTAGGAAAACATGTGTCCTACGTGCAACGAACCTGATGCCGTTGGTGGGGGAGTGTCGATGGAGTAGACGGCCTCGCGGGTCGTGTCCTCGTTGAAGTGATAGGTGCCCTCGGTGCGCCACCGGGACGAAAGACGTTCTTCCAAGCCTTCCAAAGCTGGCTTGTCAGGAACGGAAACCGTTGCGGGCGTGTCTGTGCCCAAGTTTTCTTCTGCCATGGCTTTATTCTTTCATGTTTTACGAGCCACCTAGGCATTGTTTCCCATGGCCTGCGCCACGATGAGTTAAGCGCAGACAAAACGCCATTGAAAACCATCATTACCGGGATCCATAAGTTCATCCGGTCAAATGCAGAAGCATCAAGGCAATGCCGAAGTTCACAGTGTTCAGCAGGTTTGAAATGTAAGAGAAATTCATGCCTTACCAACTGGCAATGAAGTAGTCATAGAGTTGTCGCTATGAACAACAAAGAAAATAGCTCAACACGTTCTGCAGTAGTCACCGGCGCTTCTAGCGGTATTGGTCAAGCAACCGTTCGCGCGCTACGCGATCAAGGATGGACTGTCTTCGCGGTCGCACGCCGCGCTGACCGCCTGGAGGAGCTCGCACAACTCACTGGTGCCATTGCACTTCCTGCAGATGTCAGTGTCCAAAATGATGTGGACGAACTGACCAAGGCTGTTGAAGCTGCCGGCGGCGTTGACACGCTGGTGAACTGTGCCGGTGGCGCACGTGGCACGGAATATTGGGCAGACGCGGTAGACGAGAACTGGGAATTCATGTGGCAAGCCAACGTCATGGGAACCATGCGACTCACTCGTGCCTTGCTGCCACAGTTGCGCCAGACACGAGGAACGGTACTGAATGTCACGTCAACCGCAGCGCTGGCCAGCTATGAAGGTGGTAGCGGATACAACGCAGCCAAGGCAGCAGAGCGTGCCATGACCCAAGCTTTGCGTTTGGAAGAAGTCGAAAACGGCTTGCGCGTCATCGAGATCCTGCCAGGTCTGGTGCAAACGGAAGAATTCTCGCTGCGACGTCTCGGTAGCCAAAGCGCTGCAGACAGTGTTTACGCAGGGGTGGAGAGTCCTTTGACAGCTGAAGATGTTGCTGAAGTCATCCGCTACGCCGTCAGCGCACCGGCACACGTCAATCTCGACGAAATCGTCATTCGACCACAGGCGCAGGCCGCGAACCACAAGCTGATTCGCAACGCGAAATAACCAGTAATAACCAGTGTGTACTCCGATGGTGAGGATTTACCCATGAGCCAAACAGATCAGCGCGTTATTCACGTAGTTGCTACCTCGCACGGTACCGACAATGAGCACGGTCAACAACTGATCCATGAATTGCGGGCCCAGTTAGAAGAGCTTTCTAAGGACCAAATTGCAGCATCCTTGATATGGCATGAAGCCTATGTAGATGTGCAACAGCCGTCATTGGATGACGTTGTCGCTTCCTTGCCAGAGCAGGAACCGGCAGTCGTTCTTCCACTGTTAGTTTCCGATGGGGTGCACACGACCTCAGACATCAAACAGGCAGTGGACTCGAGAGCCAATACCGTAGCGGCCGGTCCGTTAGGTCCAACGCCACAATTGGCTCAGGTACTTGCGGACCGCGCTAAAGAGTACCTAGAGGGTGATCCCGTGCTTGCTCTGGCTGGTGCCGGGACTCGACTGGAGATCGGGCAACAGCAGATCCAAGACCTTGCGGCACAGATTTCGCGCATCCTAGATCGTGAAGTGACTGTTGGCTACTGTGCTGGGGCAAATCCTCGTATTTCTGAGGTGGTTCAGAACGCAAGCAAACGCCCGGTTGTCGTTCTGAGTTCCTTGTTGGCCGACGGGTACTTCCAAAACAAGCTGGTTAGCACGGGAGCCGAAGTGGTGACAAAGCCACTTCTGCCTGACGTAACTATTGCGCAATGTTTCCTTGTACGACTTAAAGAGACGCTTAAAACGGCGGGTTTTATGTCGCCAGATGACGAAGTTCTAAGTCTGTAGTCAACCAACAGTCATGTGACTACTCGTGGTTGCTGACCCCCTAGGGTGAGTTCTTACGCTGGATGGCATGACGCAGACAACCACACCCGCTCGTCCTAAAAGGGCGGCAAAGCCCAACGGTCAATGGAAGATCGACGGTCCCGCACCGTTGAACGCCAACGAAGAAATGAAGGCCGCAGATAACGGCCTGAACGTGCGCCAACGCATCGAGGAAATCTACTCGAAGCAGGGCTTCGACTCCATTGACCCAGAGGATCTGCACGGACGCTTCCGTTGGTGGGGGCTTTACACCCAACGTGCCCAGGGCATCCCCGGCGGGAAGACCGCGACGCTGAGCCCTGAAGAACTTGAAGATCGCTACTTCATGCTTCGCGTTCGCATCGACGGTGGCGCGCTGAGCACGCAGCAACTGCGCGTCATCGGAGAAATCTCCACAGAATTCGCCCGCGACACCGCAGATTTGACGGACCGCCAGAACGTACAGCTGCACTGGATCGACGTGGTTGACGTCCCAGAGATTTGGCAGCGATTAGAAGCCGTCGGGCTACACACCACTGAGGCCTGCGGCGACGTTCCCCGCGTGATCCTAGGATCGCCGGTCGCTGGCATTAGCAAAGACGAGATCATTGATCCAAGTCCGGTCATTGCTGAAATCTCCCGCCGCTACATCGGCAAACCAGAATTTGCGAACCTGCCACGCAAATTCAAAACCGCAGTCACCGGCCACCCCAGCCAAGACGTGGTGCACGAAATCAACGACATCGCATTGATCGGTACCGTGCACCCCGAACTCGGTCCCGGCTACGACCTGTGGGTGGGCGGTGGACTGTCCGCCAACCCTCGTCTGGGTGAACGACTGGGTGCTTTTGTCACCGAAGCGCAAGCCCCCGATGTCTGGGAAGGCATCGTCTCCATCTTCCGTGATTACGGCTACCGTCGCCTGCGTAACCGGGCCCGCCTGAAATTCCTGCTGGCCGACTGGGGCACCGAAAAGATGCGCCAGGTGCTGCAAGACGAATACTTGGGCTACGAACTGCCTGATGGCCCGCTGCCGGATCAGCCCACTGAAGCTGGGGATCACAGCGGTGTTCACGAGCAGAAGGACGGTAACTTCTACATCGGACTGACCGCACCGGCAGGCCGTGTCTCAGGAACGACGCTAACGGCGCTTGCCGATTTGGCCGAGGCGCATGGTTCAACGCGACTGCGCACCACCCCGCACCAGAAGATCATCGCGCTGGATATCGCCGAAGACCAGGTTAAAGACTTTGTTGGCACGGCTCGTACTTTGGGTTTGGAGGCTTACCCAAGCCTCTTCAAACGCTCTGCTATCGCATGCACCGGCATTGAGTTTTGCAAGCTGGCCATCGTGGATACCAAAGACACCATGATTGATGCGGTCGCCAAAATTGAGGAACGCCTGGCTGACCATGAGGGCAAACTACCTCGCCAGCTGTCCCTGCATGTCAACGGGTGCCCGAACTCTTGCGCCCGAGTCCAGACCGCAGACGTGGGCTTCAAGGGCCAACTGATCACCAATGAGCAAGGTGAACAGGTCTCCGGTTTCCAGGTACACCTCGGTGGTGCCTTGGCCGGATTTGAAAATGGTGAAGCCACCCTGGGCCGCACGGTCCGTGGCTTGAAAGTCGCCGCCGACGAACTCCCCGAATACGTAGAACGTGTTGTCAAAAACTACTCGGCTTCGGCTGCAGAAGGCGAATCTTTCGCCGCCTGGGCCCACCGTGCCGAAGAGGATGAACTGAAATGAGCCAACTAACCCCTCACCGCACCCGCAGCGAAGCTGAACTGCGCGAAATCGCACGGCTAGGCGCCGAAGAACTCGCCTGGGACGCCACTGCTGCCGAGGTTGTCGCCTTCGCCGCCAAGCATTTGGACCCCACCGAAGTCGCCGTGGCCTGCTCCATGGCTGACGCGGTATTGCCACACGTAGTTTCCGAGCAGCTACCCAAGGTCGATGTACTCTTCCTGGACACCGGCTACCACTTTGTTGAAACACACGGCACCCGTGATGAAGTCGCCCGCGTCTTGGATGTGAACGTCGTTGACGTGCTGCCAGAACTAACCGTCGCCGAGCAGGACGCTAAGTACGGCAAAGACCTCTTCGCGAGTAACCCGAGCCAGTGCTGCCAGATGCGCAAGGTAGATCCGCTAGCTAAGTCCCTGAAGGGATACAGCGCCTGGTTTACCGGGGTTCGTCGGGATGAAGCACCGACCCGCACCAATACTCCACTAGTGACCTTTGACGAGAAGAACGGGCTGATCAAGTTCAACCCCTTGGCACCGTGGAGCTTTGATGAGCTGATCGACTATGCCACCGACAAACAGGTCCCAGTGAACCTGTTGCTCTCCAACGGTTACCCATCCATTGGTTGCGAACCATGCACCCGCCCGGTGGCCGAGGGCGAAGACCCTCGCGCTGGCCGTTGGGCTGGACTGAACAAGACCGAATGCGGCCTTCACATCTAAGGAGCACACCATGACTATTACCGCTAACGCCCCCACCGGCACCCAGCGCAGCGTCTTGGACGCTCTGGAAGCCGAATCCATTCACATCATCCGCGAAGTACTCGCCGAATTTGAGAAGCCAGGTCTACTCTTCTCCGGTGGTAAAGACTCCGTAGTGGTACTACACCTGCTGGCTAAGGCCGTGGCACCCCTGCGCGTTCCAATCCCGGTAGTGCACATCGACACCGGTCACAACTTCGCAGAAGTTCTTAATTTCCGTGATTCAGTCGTGCAGAAGTACGGTCTGAACCTCGTGGTCGGTTCAGTCCAGGAATACATCGACCGTGGTGAACTCACCGAGTTGCCAGATGGTACCCGTAACCGACTGCAGACCCGCGTCCTATTGGACACCATTGAAAACAACGGTTTTGACGTGGTCTTTGGTGGGGCTCGCCGAGACGAGGACAAAGCCCGCGCCAAGGAACGCATCCTGTCCCTGCGTGACGAATTTGGTGTGTGGGATCCACGCAATCAGCGCCCTGAAATTTGGAGCCTGTACAACGGCCGTCACGAGCCAGACTGGCACGTACGCGCTTTCCCCATTTCCAACTGGACCGAACGCGATATCTGGGCTTATATCCAACGCGAAAACATTGAGCTTCCTTCAATTTACTTTGCGCATTGCCGCCAGGTCTTTGAACGCGATGGCATGTGGCGGGCACTGACCCCGGTTAGCCAGCCCAATGAAGACGAGCCAGTAGTCATCAAGCAGGTTCGTTACCGTACCGTGGGCGATGCCAGCTGCACCGGTGCCGTGCTTTCTGAAGCAGATAACGTCGCGAAGGTGCTCGACGAATTAGCTATCGCCACCGTCACCGAACGTGGAGCGACCCGCGCCGATGACCGCATTTCCGCCGCGGGAATGGAAGACCGCAAGACCGAAGGATACTTCTAAAATGACCACCACACTTTTGCGCATTGCTACCGCCGGTTCGGTAGATGACGGCAAGTCCACCCTGGTTGGCCGACTCTTGCACGACGCTAAAGCTATTCTTGCCGACTCACTAGATGACATTGCTCGTACCAGTGCTGAGCGAGGCTTCGGCGGTGCCGACGGCACTCTGGACCTTGCCTTGGTGACCGATGGACTGCGCGCCGAACGCGAGCAGGGCATCACCATTGATGTGGCCTACCGCTACTTCTCTACCGACAAGCGTTCCTTTATTCTTGCCGACTGCCCGGGACATGTTCAGTACACCCGCAACACCGTCACCGGTGCCTCCACCGCGGATGCTGCCATTGTGCTGGTGGATGCCCGTAACGGAGTCCTAGAGCAGACTCGCCGTCACTTAGGCGTACTCGCCTTGTTGCGGGTGCCACGATTGGTCGTTGCAGTAAACAAGATGGACCTCATCAACTGGGACGAACAGGCATTTGCTGCCATCGAGTCCGAAGTGCTCTCCTTGGCTACCGAGTTGGGAATTCAAGCCACCACGGTGATCCCAGTCTCCGCACTGCAGGGAGATAACGTAGTTGAGCCATCCGCGTCGGCGGCCTGGTACACCGGCCCAACCTTGCTGGGATTGCTCGAAGAACTAGAACCTAAGCTCGGTGGCGGCACCGCACGATTGGACGTCCAATACGTGATTCGTCCTCAGGGCGCACTGGCTCCGGGCCTTGACCCAGAAGTTTATCGAGACTACCGAGGTTACGCCGGAACCCTAGTTGATGGGACTCTGAATGTGGGGGACCGCGTACAGGTGCTCTCCAACGGGCAGCCGGTAGCTAGCCGTGTGAAAGCAATCAGCACGCCGACTGGTTCCGCCCAGAGTGCACAGGCCGGCGAAGCGATCGTCCTAGAGCTCGAAACCGACTTGGATATTGCTCGCGGCGACACCATTGTCGCCGGTGAACTACCTACCGCCCAGCGCGAATTTCAAGCCAACATTTGTGTTCTTGATCCGGTGAAGCTCACCAACGGCCAACGACTGTTGATCAAGCATGGCACCAAGGTTTCGGCGGCTAAGTTGTCGAGTGTTGAACACGTGATCAATGTGGCCGATTACTCGCAGCAGCCAGCAGACAGCCTAGAACTGAACGATCTGGGCCGGATTACGCTGCGTAGCCAGGCAGGCCTGGCTATCGAGGAGTATGCCTCCTCTCGTACCGGCGGTAGCTTCTTGCTGATCGATCCAACCACTGGGCGTACTCTCGCCGCGGGGATCATCGAGGAAAAACATGAAGCAGCCTGATGCTGTTGAATCCAGCAGTAATAGCGACCGAGTTCGTCTGACTTCTCTTGGGCAGAAGACCGGCTTTCGTGGCCGAATTCTGGGACTAGTCGCGGTGGGCGCGCTGACCGCTATTGCCGTGGTGACATCCTTCTTGCCTGGTCCTAACGAGGTGCCTGCGCAGGCAGCAGATCGTGGGCCAGCAACTGAGTTGAAGATCGGTTACTTCGCCAATCTCACCCATGCGCCAGCTTTGATTTCAGAGTCGGAAGGCATCCTTCAGAAGCATCTTGATGAAGACGGCACGAAATTTCAGAGCCAGATCTTCAATGCAGGACCGGCGGCAGTAGAGGCACTAAATTCTGGGGCCATCGACGCCGCATACCTGGGACCTAATCCGGCATTAAACAGTTACCTGTCCAGCCACGGCGAGTCATTAAATATTGTCTCCGGTGTGGCCTATGGTGGTGCGAGTTTGGTCGTGAACAAGGACATCACGAAGCCAGAACAACTAGCTGGTAGTAACTTGGCTAGTCCGCAGTTCGGTGGAACTCAGGATGTTGCCTTGCGCAGTTACCTGAAGGACCTGGACTTGAAGCAGGACGCAACGGTCACGCCGAGCTCCAATGGCACCGTGGCGCAGCTTTTTGGCCGTGGAGAAATTGATGGTGCGTGGCTTCCAGAGCCTTATGCTTCATTGCTCATCGAGAAGAACGACGCACATCGCTTGGTCAACGAAGCGCAGCTGTGGCCCGAAGGTAAATTCCCGACCACCGTTCTGGTGGTCTCCAAGGAATTCATGGCTTCCCACCCGGACACCGTGCAGAAATTGGTTGATGCTAACACTGAGGCAATCGAATGGCTTAATAACGCTGATGAAAAGCAGAAGCTATCGGCCGTACAGAAGGCACTGGTCAAGGCCAATGGAAGCTCATTTGACGAATCCGTGATCGCCCAGGCGCTCAAACAAGTGCACTTCAGTCAGGACCCGCTACCTGAGACCTACCAGACTCTGGTAGATCACGCGTTGGCCGTGGAGGTTGGCACCGGCGGAAATGCCGATGGACTGGTAGATTCACGTTTTCTTGAACAACAGGAGCAGTAATGGGAGTTCTACTTAATGAAGTTTCCCTGAGCTATCCAGGTACCGGATTGGTCATCGACCGGTTGAGCACGGAAATTGACGATGGTGAATTTGTCGCAGTTTTGGGTGCTTCGGGTTGCGGTAAATCATCCCTGTTGAACATGATCGCCGGCCTGCTGGCCCCGAGCTCCGGTTGGCTTGAAGTGCCCAAAGATGGTGCGGCCTTCATGTTTCAAGATGCCAATCTTTTGCCATGGCTCACCGCCAGCCAAAACGTAGATTTGGCGCTCAAACTTGCTGGCAAGCCGGTCCAAGAACGCGAAGAACGCGTTGAGGAACTACTCAACCTCGTTCAATTGGGTCATGCCAGTGACAAGAAGCCCCATGAACTTTCCGGTGGCATGCGACAGCGTGTGGCCCTGGCCAGAGCTTTGGCGCAGGACCGGCAGGTGCTGTTGATGGATGAGCCATTTGCCGCACTGGACGCGATCACGCGCGACATGCTTCATGAGCAATTGCGCTCGCTGTGGGGCCAAACCGGTAAAACCATTATTTTTGTCACTCACAATGTGCGCGAGGCAATCCGACTATCGGGGCGAATCCTGGTGCTGTCCTCACATCCAGGACGCATTCTCGAAACGCGTCGCATCACCGATGACCTACGCAATAACCCGACCCAAGCAGCAGCCTTGGCGGATGAACTGACTACTATCCTCAGAAAGGAGCAAAGAAAACATGAGCTCACTGACCGAATCACGCACTAACTTGGCTCCTGTACGTACGATCAAACTGCGCCCTAGCAATCGCCTTGATTCATGGGTCGCGCCAGTACTCACCGTAATAGTGCTCCTGAGCCTGTGGCAGATCATTTCCTGGGCCAGCCCGTTGCGTGAAGATTTGTTCCCGGGCCCATTGGCCGTCGCCGCGAAACTTCCACAGTTGCTTGCCGATGGTTCGTTGGTGTCGGCGATCGGAAATTCATTGTTCCGTGCCGTCAGTGGCTTTGCGATTGCGGTGATTATCGCGACCCCGATTGCTTTACTGCTGGCACACCAACCGCTGCTCCGTAAAGGTGTTGGCCCGCTGGTTTCAGCGATGCAGGTCCTGCCATCTATCGCCTGGGTACCGGCAGCGATCATCCTGTTCGGTTTGAGCGACGCCACCATTTATACCGTTTTGTTGCTTGGCGCGATTCCTTCCATCATCAACGGATTGCTCTCCGGCATCGACATGATTCCCTCACAGTACAAGGCACTGTCGAAGGTGCTCGGAGCGTCTAAGTGGGAACACGTGATGCACATTGAGCTTCCAGCGGCAATGCCTGGCTACGTCGCAGGTTTGCGCCAGGGTTGGGCTTTTGCGTGGCGTTCACTGATGGCCGCCGAATTGATTGCCGTGGGTGGCTCGCTTGCTCTTGGTGTTGGCTCATTATTGCAGCGCGGGCGTGATCTAGCGGACCTGTCACTGGTCATGCTGGTGATCCTGACCATTTTGTTGGTCGGCGTGTTGATTGAATTAGTATTTTTTGCCCCGATTGAACGCAAGCTGTTGCGTGATCGTGGAATGAGTCGAACTGGAGAAAGCAATGGCTAAAGGACATATCACCCTCATTGGTGGTGGCCCGGGCGATCCTGAATTAATTACAGTCGCCGGCTACAAGGCGCTCTTGTCGGCTGATGTTGTACTAGCGGACCGACTTGGACCCACGGCATTATTGGCGGACCTTTCTGATGATGTTCTCGTTATTAACGTAGGTAAGTCACCGGGCTGCCATGTAAAAACTCAAGACGAGACCAACGAGTTGTTGGTCAAATACGCACTTGAAGGAAAACACGTGGTCCGGCTCAAAGGCGGCGACCCTTTTGTTCTGGGCCGTGGTGGAGAAGAAATGCTCTACGCTGCCCAATACGGGATCCGTACCCGTGTGATCCCGGGGATCACCAGCGCAATTTCGGTTCCCGGAGCCGCTGGAATCCCAGTGACCCACCGTGGAATCGCCGCTGGGTTCACCGTGGTGAGTGGACACGCTGAATTGGCAGACGTGCCGATTCGTTCCGATCACACCCTGGCAGTGTTGATGGGAGTATCAAATCTGACACTAATTGTTGAGACATTGCTTACCCGAGGTTTGCCGTCAAGTACGCCAATTGCGATAGTTGAGCGAGGTTACTCACAGACGCAACGCACAACTATCGGTACGCTAGAAGAGATTGTAGTGCGTGCCCGCAAGGCCGCAGTGGCGAATCCGGCCGTCATCGTCATCGGTGATGTCGTTCGGCTAGCCCCGGAAGCCTCCGACCAATTGGTAGACCTCCTGCCGCTAGAGAACGCCGATGCCACCGAGCCGGCCTCATTCGTTGACTAAGAAAGAGAAGTTGTTTGATGAGTGAAATTATCGTCCCTGAGCACCTGGCCTCCCGGGCACTGCGTGTAGCCATCGTTGGAGCCGGGCCTGCCGGAATCTACGCAGCAGACTTGCTGAGCAAGAGCCAGCCAGTTGCCAGCGGTGAACTGAAGCTACACGTGGACCTCTTTGATGAACTGCCTACTCCTTTCGGCCTGATCCGTTACGGTGTATCGCCAGATCATCCACGTATCAAGGGCATTATCAATGCCCTGCACAAGGTGCTGAACAACGACTGGATCGATTTCTACGGCAACGTTGGTTTGGGTCGCGACATCAGCCTCGATGACCTGCGCGCACGATACGACGCAGTCATTATCTCCACCGGTGCACAGAAGGATGCCGACCTGAACATCCCAGGCATCGACTTCGAAGGCTCCTTCGGTGGCGCAGATTTCGTTTCTTGGTACGACGCTCACCCAGATGCCGATAAGAACTGGGACCTGTCGGCCAAGGAAGTTGCTGTGATTGGTAACGGCAACGTGGCCCTCGACGTGGCCCGCATCCTGTCCAAGCATGCTGACCAGTTGCTGGAAACCGAAATTCCAGAGCACATCTACCAGCAGCTGAACGACTCGGCGGTCACCGACGTTCACGTCTTCGGTCGTCGCGGACCAGCTCAGGTTAAGTTCACTCCTTTGGAACTGCGCGAACTTTCGCACTCCAAGGATGTAGACATCGTGCTGTACCCAGAGGACTTCGAATTCGACAAGGCTTCGGACGAAGCCATGAAGACCAACAACCAGACCAAGACCATGGTCTCCACGTTGACCAACTGGCTGATTGAACAGGAAGAACGCGAAGAGGCTCCAAGCGCATCACGCCGACTACACCTGCACTTCCTGCAGTCGCCAGTCGAGGTACTGGGTGAAGACGGCAAGGTCACCGGCCTGAAGGTTGAGCGCAACGAGTTGGACGGCAACGGGGGAGCCCGTGGCACCGGAGAATTTGTTGAATACCCATTGCAGGCAATCTACCGCGCAGTCGGCTACTTTGGTTCCGCCGTGGATGACATCGAATACGACGGTGCAAAGGGCGTACTACCAAATGTTGAAGGCCGCGTTCTCGACGCTGCTGGCACACATGTTCCAGGTCTCTACGCCACGGGTTGGATCAAGCGTGGTCCTATCGGCCTGATCGGTCACACCAAGGGCGACGCCCTTGAGACCATCACCCACCTGCTGGAAGACCTGACTGCTCTGGCAGAACCGGAATCCTCGCAGGGCATTGCCGACTTGCTCGAAAGCCGTGGGGTTACCTTCTCCGACTGGGAGGGCTGGAAGAACCTGGACGAGCACGAGAAGGAATTGGGTGCAGCGCAAGGTACCGTTTCCACCCGCTTCGGTGATATCACTCGTGATCGTATCAAGGTAGTGGAACGCCAGGAGATGCTGGAATTCTCCCGAGCAAAAAAACTAGCTGAGAGTCTGTAAACTTCACCCCAGACTCTAGATATCGCCCTTGGCCACCAACAGAAGTTGGTGGCCAAGGGTGTTTCGTTTTAATCGAGAATTCTGCACAGGGAACTGGTACGCTTCGCCTAAGGAGAGTAATCAAACTCCCTAGTCATCTTTTATTTTATTGGTTTCGGAATCGGAATTTCTCGGCCGATTCTTCCTTGGATTACGTGGCACCTTGCCACACGGAGTTCCACTGCTAAGGAGTATGGCGATGCACAGCAGTTTCGGCAACACCCTGCGTCATCTCTCCGACGGCACACGATTATATGGACGTGAGCATCAGGGGCAGGGGCTGGCTGTTTTTCTACTTTGTCTCTACCTGCCGTTAGTAATCCCGCTGCTCCGTAACGGGGTTTGGGTTGACCCAACTGTTTGGATTGAAGAAGTGCGGGTCCCAACCCCGGGATTACTTTTGGCAACCTATGCAGTGGTAGTGGCCATCGTTATAGCGCTAGCCTTGACTCCTCCCAGCACCTCGGTGGCTACCCCTTCGACTCCGTACCCGGTGCAACGACCGGTCAAAACCAAGATCATCCAGAACTGCCGGCTGTTCCTTAACGCGATGCTCGCCCTGGGTGTGGTGGGCCTTGTCTTTTCCTCCGGAATTGACCGTTGGGAACATCTTCTGGGCATTGTGGTTGGGGTGTTGCTATTACAACTTGGGCACCTAGACGAAGTGAATTCTGTGCAGGTCGAATCCGTGCTCATGATGTTGGGCGAGGAGCCACTCGTTGATTATGACCGGTGGTTTGCGCGACGCTGGACAATTGAGCGGACAGCACTGGAAGCACCCGTATGGTTGAAGATTCTGCGGAAGTACCTCGTACTAGCGACTGTATGGGTCGGGGTGCAGGCAATGGCGCTTATTAGCTACATTCTTCTAGTCCACGGCACTAACGGATTATTCATCCATGCGCTGAGCATCATCTTGCTTTCCGCAGCTGCTGGACTGACCAGCGTGGCAGGGCTGAGCTCCGTGCTGGCCTCAACCGTAATGTCACGCCACACTGCATCACGCCGCAGTAGTTCGTTCTCGGTTCATCCTGAAGCCTATTTTGCTGCTTTGCTGGTTCTCGCGAAAATCATCACCGTGCTCGTAATGGCAATGCTGCCCTTCTCCTGGCTCAGCGAACAGACCCGGATTGAGACGATTGTCTACGTCGGCTTCTTGATCCTGGAAATGCTGTTGTTCTTTTCGGCATCATTGTGGCTTCTGCGCCGTTGGGGCAAGAAGGTGCCCCAAGGTTTTGCCACATCGAATGCTATTGATGCACAAGCAGTACGGCACCTGTTGAAGAAAAAATCTGCAAAGGACCGTGCCTCCATTCGCGGCGCGGTGATCTATCGTCAGCGATTCAATAAGGCCTTGGACACCGACGCGGTCTAAGTGCACGAGAACGGGGCACAGGCTGCCTTGAGCAAGTAATTCTGCTCAAGGCAGCCTGTTGCAGGGAAGTGGATTAGTGCTCGTGTCCTTCTTCGCCGTCGAAGAACTTCATGGCCATGAACCCGTGGGTCAGCCCACCGCCGGCGCGTAAAGCCGTGGCAATCATGATGGTCTCGGCCAGTTCCTGTTCGGTAGCGCCTTCCTTGCGGGCAGCCTTCGAGTGAGCTTCGATGCAATACGGGCATTGGGTCGTTAGTGCGACCGCAACTGCAATTAGTTCGGTTTCCTTGCGGGGGATAACCTTGTTTTCCCCTTGCAGCGCTGCCTTGTCGAATTCAAGGAATGCTTTGTGCGCTTCGGGGGCACCCAGCCGGATATTGCGTGAATACTTTGAATCTGAATGCTCGTGATAGCCCATTGTGGCTCCCATCAGGTTTTAGCGTGACTATTTGAAGATCGTGGAGAGATTCAAGCCGACGATATTTTGACGGTATCACGGAAAAATACTCAAACCGTTAGGTGAGTCACAGTTGTTGGTTTGGGTGGAAGTCGGAGAACCCTGCGCATTCGACGCTTGAAGCTTGGAGGTCATGTTGCAGCGAATTACCGACCTTGGCTACGAACGGTCCTGAAGATCTGTCGGAATAAGAATGGTGCGCCCGTCATTCTGATGGGCGCACCATGGCTAGTGAAAATGCGTGATTAGTTGGTTGCTGGATCCAGCTGAGGTTTCACGGTCTGCTTCTTATCCGACACGCTACGACGGAGCATAACGAACAGCAGAATCATTCCTGCAGTCAGAGACATGTGTCCAAGTCCCGCGATCCCAGAGATCATCTTGCTTGACTCCATACCGAGGATAGTGAGCATCCCGTGCGTGGTCATCATCGCCGCGGTGAGAATGACGCCTGCGTTGTAGATCCAGAGGAACCAAGCGTAGAGCTTGCGGTGCTGGCTAAGATTGAATGCTTTCTCCAGAAGCAGCACTAGGAGGAAGACCAAGAACCCCAAGACCAGCAAGTGGGTGTGGACGATCGACAGTTGCGAGTAGCTTCCTTCTGGGAAGTCGTTGTTTTTGCTGAACTCACGGTAGAACAGTCCCGAAGCTACACCGACCAGCATGTAGCTGAAAGCAATGTTGACGAGTTTACGCATGGAAGATGATCTCCTTGTTATCTGAATCGGAGGCGGTGATGTTTTTTGAGTGACGTGAGCCGAACAGTGGGCGGCCCGAACGTCCCAGGGAAGCGAAGAGCGCCGGTAGCAAGAGCGTGCGAACCACAAAGGTATCGAGCAGGACGCCCAAACCAACGATGAGTCCAAGCTGTCCGAGCACCATCAGCGGTAAAGCGGCCAAGGCGGCAAAGACGCCTGCTAGCACCAAGCCCGCGCTAGTGATGACAGAACCGGTGTGAGCTGCTGCTTGGCTAACTGCCTGTCGCAACGGCATAGTCGCGGTATTTTGTTGCACGCGTTGGGTGAAGAAGATGGTGTAGTCAACACCCAGTGCAACAAGGAAGACGAAGGCCAGCAACGGAACTTGGATGTCCAAGGCATCGACCGAAAATACCAGCGAGGATACCAAGGACCCGATGCCAATGGCCGCTGCGGCACTGAGCAGGTTCACTAGCCCTAAGGTTAGGGCCGTGCGCCATGAACGCGTCAGCCAACCCAGAGCGATGAAACAGATCAGCATGATCAACGGTGCAATCAGCAATAGATCGCGCAGGTGGCCTTGGTCTGAGTCGTATTGTTCGGCAATCTGCCCTCCGACGAGCACGGAAGCACCTGTTTGATCAGCCGAGACTTCCCTTAGGTTCTTGACCAGTTCCAACGCCTGCGCAGAGCCAGGGTCTGCGGAGGTCACCACCATGAACTGTTGCCACGGTGTTCCTTCAATATCAGTAGGAGTGCCAACCCGGGCAACGTCGGGCAACTTAGCCATGTCTTGACGCAGGTCAGCGGAATTGCTGTCATCGGTGAGGATCGTGATCGGCTGCGCTTCGCCGGCGGGGAAATGTTCCACCAGCGTAGTCATGGCGCTGGCCGACTCTGTGGGGGTCCTAAACTGTTGCGTTTGATCCAAGCCCAAACGCGTTCCGGCTAGAGAACCAACCAGGATGACCAAGAGTAGAGCCAATGACGCGAAATTCAGTACAGGTTTGCGCATCGCGGCCGAAGCCATACGAGCGAAAATATTCTCTTTCGGCTCGGCCTGACCTGGACGCGGAATCAGAGGCCAGAATGCCTTGCGGCCAGCCATGGCGAGCACCGGTGGCAACAACAGCAACACGAAGGATGCCGCGATCAGGAGCCCAACAGCACAGACAATTCCCAAACCGCGAGTGTCTTCCATCATGGCCAGACCCAAGGTGAGTAGCGCGAAGACGACGGTGAGGTTTGAAGTGAGGATTGCTTCAAAGCTAGATACCCAGGCGCGGCCCAGCGCTGTGCGGTGCTCATCATTGTGTCGAAGTTCTTCGCGATAGCGCGAAATCAGTAGCAGCGCGTAATTGGTACCCGCACCAAAGACGAGGACGCTCAACACGCCTGAGTCGAAATGCAAGCCAAGCCAGTTACCTAGAAGGTTGGCAATCTTTGATGTCGTTCCATCGGCCAAACCAACCACTGTGAGCGGCAATAGCCACAACACGGGGGAGCGGTAGGTGACAATCAGTAGGATTGCGACAATCAAGATAGTCACTGCCAAGAGCGTGAAGTTCGCTCCGGCAAATGCCTGAGTGATATCCACTGCGAAGGCGGTAGAACCGGTCACCTGCTGGTCAACATCCACCACTGGATGATCAGAGATCCAGCTTCTGATATCGCTGAGCGTGGAGCGGTCAGCATCATCTGAGACGGTATTCCACGTAATCGGCACCATCAGAGCTGCTGAGTCTTCACTGGCTAGTGGCTGCCCAACTTTCACTGACAGTTGCTTGGACATGTCCTTGAAGTGATCGCTGAGCTCTTGTGAAGCAGCGGGGCTGACTTTCTGCCCGTTGGTACCACTGGCGACTAACAGTGCAGTCGTATCGTTGTTGCTCGAATTAGCGTCGATGATTTGGGCTACCTGGGCCGAATCGGAACCTTCAACGAGTGTTCCGCCAGCACGTTTTGGGGCCTGAACCCCGCTGAGAATGCCAAAGAGTAAGACCACCACGACGGTGATTCCTACGGTCCAAAGCCGGGCACCCCGTTTACTGGTTAGGGACCGGCTGAGCCGGGTTAAGACTGGAGTTTTCATAGTTTCCAGTCAACTAGTTTTCGCTTTCTTTGCCGTCGTGGAATGGGGTGAAAGAAAGATCAACCAAATGGTTGAGGTCGGTTCGGGCGTGCCGAATAGTTTTAGACCAGACCCAGTTCACGAGCCTTGTTAATAGCCTCCGTGCGTGAGGTGGCTTGAAGCTTGTCAAAAATATGTACGAGGTGGGTTTTGACCGTCGCCTCGGAGACGAAGAGGACCTTGGCAATCTGCTTATTTCCGATGCCGGTGGCCAGCTGTTGCAACACATCGTGTTCCCGGGCGGTGAGTTCCACTTTGGGTGCTCGCATGCCCGCTAAGACGCGTTGCGTCATCTCTGGAGCCAGGACTAACTGGCCTTGGGCTGCGGCACGAATTGATTCAACGATGGTCTGTGCGCTGACATCTTTTAGTAGGTAGCCACTGGCACCTGCTTCGATGCAGGCAAGAATTTCTGCATCCTTGTCAAAGGTAGTCAGGATCAGCACGCGTGGGGCCCGTGGCAGCTTGTCGATGGCCGCGGTGGTTTCGGCCCCATTCATGCCCGCGCCCAACCGTAGATCGCAGAGCACTACATCCACGGTAGTGCTCTTGACGAATTCCACTGCTTCTTCACCGGTGGATGCTTCGCCCACCACCTCGATGTCTTCGTAGTTATCAAATAGTGAGCGCAATCCGGTACGGACAATCGGGTGGTCATCAACGAGCAGGATGCGGATCATTAGTTCTCTTTCACTAGTAACAACGGCAGGTGGGCGCACAGTGCAGTACCTTCACCGGGTGAACTTTCAACGTCAAGACCACCATTGAGCTGTCTCAACCGGGCTGCCATGGCCTTTAGTCCATAGCCACCTTCCTGGCTAGGTGTTTCCTTGCGGGCCTCAGAGGGAGTGAAGCCCAGCCCATCATCAACAATATCCATGCGGATCTCGTTGGCAGCGGCGGTCAAATTGATGGCCACCGTCGTGGCCTTTGAATGGCGTTGGACATTTGATAATGCGGATTGGGCGGTGCGCAGCAAGGCGATTTGTACTGATGGCTCCAATACGGGCAAACCTTCATCGATGTTTAACCGGGTGTGGATCCCTGTATCCTGCTCAAACTTATTCAATATACGTTCAAGGGCTGAACCCAGCGCTTGGGTGTCCAGTTCGGCCGGCGCCAGCGCAGCGATGATTCGACGCAGGTCAACTAATGCTTCTCCAGATAGCTCATCAATGCGTTGCAGTGCCTGGTTATTCTTATGCAGATCTTGCGCGGCCAACCCTGCCTTGGCGTGAAGGCCGATGGATGAGAGCTGTTGCGCGATGGTGTCATGTATTTCCCTGGACAGGCGTGTTCGTTCCACGGCCACGCCGGCTTCATGTTGTGAACGGGCCAACTCTTCTTGCATCGCGGACATTTCATCTTGGGTCCGGATCAGTGAATCGACAAGGTTCTGCCGTAGCTGCGCGTCGCGTTCAAGCATCAGATAGCCACGCGAAATACCCCAGGCGAAGATACCGCCCACCATAGGGCCAGCAATGGCTGCGATATTGGTCTGTCCCTGATGCAGATAGGGCGCCACAATGGTCAGCGCGTACACCACAACTGACCAAAGGATTGAGGGGAAGAACGGTAGTTGATGGCCAAGTAAAAGCCACAGGCTGAACGCCAACCACATGAACTCGGGGCTGACCCACAGCATGGCGGCCCAGATCGCTAACAGTCCGGCCAACCACCACAAAGGAAGTCGCTGTGCTTGAGTTTTGGCCATCCCGATGAAACCGGCGGTGTACCAGAAAGCGAAGACAACTGAAGAGATCACTACTGGCCAGAAAGCCTCCACGCCCGTCAGTTCGCGGAGCAGCGCGATGAGTAGCAGGATTGCTGTCACCAGATGCTGGCCGCTACGAAGTACCGTAGGTGAGGCAAACAACCGGTGTTGTTTAGCCGTTAACGGCCAGCTAAGCGCAGAAGAGTCCATAGCGCACAGCCTACTAAATCTCCTGACCACCTAGATCCGAGAGAATCACCAATTCGGCGGTGGCACGGGTCATGGCAACGTACTTTCGCACTGCCGCGGGTAGTCCATGACCAAAGTCTTCAGGACGGTAAACAACGACCAGATCAAACTCCAGCCCTTTAGCTTTCTCGGGGGATAGCACTGACAGTCGTGGCTTCGAAAGTTTGTACGGATACCCGATGAGCGCGGCTACACCAAGGGGATTCTCTGCCAGCCATTGACCGAGAATCTGTTCCAACTGTTCCGGCCGTGCCCGACGTACCGGCTGGCCGTCGGTACGTAAGGAAGTTGGGATATTGGCATCGGGCAGTGCCGTACGAATCACCGTGGCCGCTGCTTCCATGACCTGAGAGGTGGTGCGGTAATTGATGTTCAATGAGGTGACTCTGACTTGCGAAATGCCTGCCCGGGCTAGTCGTTCGGGCCAAGAATCGAGAAATCCCGAGACGCACTGCGCACGGTCACCGACAATAGTCAGACTTCCAGAAGGGCAACGTCGCAACACCATTGCCCACTGGGCGTCGCTCAAATCCTGGGCTTCATCGATAATTACGTGACTGAACACCCCAGTCAAGAGATCCGGAGTAGTCTCACTAGTTGCCAACTGTGACACCAGATAGTCCTGGAGATCCGGGTTACGTAGTTGGGAGGAAAGATCCTCAAGATCATCGGCGGAGGAGATGAGGTCTTCCACAACATCTCGCACATTGGCTGCGGCCCGATCATGCTCTGCACGTTCACGTTGGTGCAGCCACTGAGAGTTCGGGTCACCCAGGACATGTTGGGCCGCATCCAGCAACGGTAGATCAGCTGGCGTCCAACCGGCACCTGCGGATGCACCCAGCAATGCATCGCGCTGGGCTGGCTCAAGATCCCGTGCGCAGTACGCGAGTAATTGTGGTGTTTGGTAGAGCGCTCGCAGAAGATTTTGAGCCTCAATGATGGGCCAGTGCTCATCGAGCCACGCATTAAGTTCGAGGTTTACATCTAAGGCACTGCGCACCTGAGTGAGTTCTTGCTCATTGTGGGTGACGCGGGGGATGAGCAGTTCAATGAGGGCATCTTTGAGTGGTGCCCGGTTCTCATTGTGTGGAGTGTGCTCATCGATCATTGACTGGGCGGCTGACCAGTCGCCGGGGGTGAGATCAACCTGGCCCCAGCCGGTGTTGATGCCTAGGCTGGCCGAGGGAGGCTGTTCAAAAACGCTCACCGCTTTCCGGACTGCTTCCACCATGGTTGCCGACCCCTTGATAGAGGCCAGCTGTTCATCTTCATCTGTTTGATCCGCAGTGAAAGGAACCATTTGCGCCAGCGTGGCGACCAGTACGTCGTCTTCGCCAAGGTTGGGTAGTACATCGGCCACGTAGGAGCTGTAGGAATTGTGGGGGCTCACGACTAATACCCGGCCGCGCTGAGATTGCAGTCGGGCATCGGAATACAGCATGAACGCGGCGCGGTGCAACGCGACAACAGTTTTGCCGGTGCCTGGACCGCCATCAACCACAAGAGCTCCGCGCGAAGAGCTACGAATAATCGCATCCTGATCGGCCTGAATGGTGGAAAGTACATCACTCATGCGCCCGGTCCGCTCGGTTCCTAAGGAAGCAATGAATGCTGAATGCTCGTCCAATGAGGAGCTGTGGCCCAGCCGATCCAAATCGAAGACCTCGTCCCAGAAGTGAACGATCTTTTCAGCGCGCCACCGATAACGGCGGCGCAGAGCCAATCCTTCCGGTTGTGCATGTGTTGCCGAAAAGAATGGGCGAGCCGCCGGCGCGCGCCAGTCAATCATCAGTTGGTTGCCGTACTCATCTGACAACCCAGCTCGGCCAACGTAAATCCTTTCGCCAGCGGTAGTGAGCATGAATCCCAGACACGCTTTCGGCCCCAACTGGTCAAGCTGACGCAGCCGGCGGGCAAGCGTCTGCATCTGTACATTGCGATCTAAGGATTGTTGCAGAACCCCAGCTGCCTGTTGGCCGGCCAGGAGAAGTTGCTGCGCGGCCTCTTGGTGCAACTGATCCACGCGCGCTGCGATCACAGCGAGGTGGCGATCATCTTCAGCTACCTCCTCAAACCTGTCTTCCGCGAGCAGGAAATAGCTGAAAGTGGCGTTGATCGAAGGCACTATGGTGGGCTCCTGAGATAGGCAATGAGGCAGAGGCAAGTATCGATTATGTGCCCTACCCGGGGCCTTGCGGCAAGCCCCCTGCCGCGGGGTATCCTGAAAATGCGCAAGGAAACCATTTTTGAACCAGGGGCAGTCTCGTCACTGGAATCACCTGTGGCACTATAAGACTCTGGTGCTAGATTCTGTGCACTCAGACACAGTGGCCCGGCAGGATTTTCAGCACGCTACGAACACGGTAGAATAAAGTCATCTGACATTGATCCGGCTATCACCGGGGAGTCCTTGGAAGAACAGCATATTTTCATTCAGAACATATGCCCAGTAGAACCGAGCGGGACCAGCCCGTCACAGCTGAAGATAAGTGGTTCTTCACCATCTGGTGGGGAACAAGCGGGGTGGTACCGCGGCTTCGTTGCCGTCCTCGTAGGCAAGGATTTATCGACCCTACGCTTGAAGGACGGCCCATTCGATGAGCTTCTACCCGAAGGTCACTACAGACCCAACCGGTTCGACCCCGGCTTCACCGCGCTTCCCAGAACTAGAAAAGCGCGTCCTCGAATACTGGAAGAACGACAACACTTTCCAGGCCTCCATTGATCAGCGTGAGGGCGAAGAATTCGTTTTCTACGATGGCCCTCCCTTTGCTAACGGCCTGCCTCACTACGGCCACCTGCTGACCGGTTACGTCAAGGACCTCGTCGCCCGCTACCAGACTCAGCGTGGCAACCGTGTTGAACGCCGTTTCGGTTGGGATACCCACGGCCTGCCTGCTGAATTGGAAGCAATGAAGCAACTGGGCATGAACGACAAGAAGCAGATCGAAGCCATGGGCATCGATAAGTTCAACGACGCCTGCCGCACCTCGGTGATGACCTACGCCGATGAGTGGAAGCAGTACGTGAACCGCCAGGCGCGCTGGGTCGACTTTGAAAACGACTACAAGACTCTGAACGTGGAGTACATGGAGTCGGTCATCTGGGCCTTCAAGCAGCTCTCGGATAAGGGCCTGACCTATCAGGGCTTCCGCGTGCTTCCATACTGCTGGAAGGACGAGACCCCACTGTCCAACCATGAGCTGCGTATGGACGACGACGTGTACAAGAACCGTCAAGACCAGACCGTCACCGTGGGCTTCACCCTCCTTGCCGGTGAAAGCGAAGCATCCAAGGCGCTCGCCGGTGTCCAGGCACTGGCCTGGACGACCACCCCATGGACTTTGCCAACCAATGCTGCGTTGGCCGTGCACCCAAGCATCGAATACGTTGTGGTTCCTGCCGGCGAAGCTGGCGTGAAGGCCTCGGCTGCCGCCGGTCCATTCCTGCTGGCTAAGGACCTGCTTGGCTCCTATGCCAAGGACCTAGGCTACAAGGATGCCAAAGAAGCCGCTGCTGCGATCACCGCCAGCTACGTTGGCGCAGATCTGGCTGGCGTACGCTATGCGCCACTGTGGGATACCTACACCGACACCGAAAAGTACGGCACCGAAAACGCTTGGCAGATCCTCACCGCGGACTACGTGACCGTCGCTGATGGTACCGGTATCGTGCACCAGGCACCTGCCTACGGTGAAGATGACCAGAAGGTCTGCGAAGAGCACGGGATCCCAGTGGTCCTCTCCGTAGATGAAGGCGCCAAGTTCCTCCCGGTCTTCACCGGTGGGCCCCTGAACGACATCGTTGGGGTGCAGGTCTTTGATGCCAATAAGACCATCACCAACGTACTCAAGGACGAAGCTAAGCTGGTCAAGCAGGCTTCCTACGAGCACTCCTACCCACACTGCTGGCGCTGCCGTACCCCGCTGATCTACCGTGCCATCTCCTCGTGGTACGTCGAGGTCACCGCGTTCAAGGATCGCATGCTGGAGTTGAACGAGCAGATCAACTGGATCCCAGGCAACGTGAAGCACGGTCAGTTCGGTAAGTGGCTAGAAAACGCCCGCGACTGGTCCATCTCCCGTAACCGCTTCTGGGGCTCCCCAATTCCTGTGTGGGAATGCGACGGCGTGGAGTGCACCCACCGCGAAGTTTTCGGCTCACTCGATGAGCTCAAGAACTTCTTTGGTCGCCTGCCGGTGAACCATGAAGGTCAGCCAGATCTGCACCGCCCATTCATCGATGAACTGACCAAGGTCCACGAGGGCTGCGAGGCCGGCGGAACCCTGCACCGCGTTGAAGACGTCATGGATGTGTGGTTCGATTCCGGCTCGATGCCATTCGCCCAGGTGCACTACCCATTTGAGAACCGCGAATGGTTTGAGAACGGACACCATCCTGCTGACTTCATCGTGGAATACATCGGTCAGACCCGTGGCTGGTTCTACATGCTGCACATCTTGTCTACCGCGATCTTCGACCGTCCGGCGTTCACCAATGTGATCTCCCACGGCATCGTGCTCGGTTCGGACGGACAGAAGATGTCCAAGTCGCTACGTAACTACCCGGATGTCACCGAGGTACTGGACCGCGATGGTTCCGACGCGATGCGTTGGTTCCTGATGGCTTCCCCCATCCTGCGTGGTGGCAACCTGATCGTCACCGAACAGGGTATCCGTGATGGTGTGCGTCAGGTTCTACTTCCACTGTGGAACGTGTGGCATTTCTTCAACCTGTACACCAACTCCGCCAATGGTGGAGCGGGCTATGAGGCCAAGCGCTCAACGACTTCCAGCGATCCACTGGATCAGTACATGTTGGCCGCTACCGGTCAGCTGGTGCGCGAAGTGACCGAAGCTTTGGATACCTACGAGGTATCCGATGCTACCGAAGCGGTGCGCCAGTACATGGACACTTTGACCAACTGGTACGTGCGCCGGTCCCGCCAGCGCTTCTTCGATGAAGACACCCAGGCCTTCGACACCCTTTACACTGCGTTGGAGACCTTGGTGAAGGTCACCGCCTCACTGCTGCCTTTGGCCAGTGAGGAGATCTTCCGTGGGTTGACCGGGCAGCGTTCGGTGCACCTGACCGATTGGCCAGATGCTAACGAATTCCCGTCGGATGTTTCCTTGCTTGAAACCATGGAAACCACCCGTAAGATCTGCTCCGTTGGCTCCTCGCTGCGTAAGGCCAAGAACCTGCGTGTGCGTTTGCCACTGGCAGAGCTGAAGGTCGTGCTCACCGATGCCGCCCGCCTAGAGGGTACCTATGCGTCGATCATCAAGGATGAGTTGAACCTCAAGTCCGTCACCCTGATCGATGCTGAAGGTGTTGACTCAGCGAGCTACGGTATCAGCCAGCAGCTGGTGGTCAACGCTCGCGCTGCCGGTCCTCGTTTGGGTAAGAACGTGCAGCAGGCGATCAAGGGTGCCAAGTCCGGCGACTGGTCAGTCACCAACGGCGTAGTCACCGCCGGTGGTCTGGAACTGGTGGAGGGTGAATACACCCTGGATACCGTGGTGGACGCCGAAGGCGAGATCGCCGCCGCTGTGATCGACGGTGGCTTCTTGGTGCTGGACACCGAGGTCACCGAGGCACTGGCTGCCGAAGGTACCGCACGCGACATGATCCGCGCCATCCAGTCGGCCCGTAAGGACGCAGATCTGCAGGTTTCGGATCGTATCCACACCGTGATCACTGCCGAGCCAGCAACAATCGCCGCGTTGGAAGCCAACCGCGAATTGGTCGCTGGCGAAACGCTGACCGCACAGCTGGAATTGGTCACCGATGACTCGGTGAGCGGCGAACAGATCACCGTATCCAAGCTAGATACCGACAAAGTTGAGGCCAACTAGTGAGTGAACTTCAGCGCGTCTACGGGCAGTTATTAGCCCGTGCGCCGGAAAACAAAATGGAACCACGGATGGATCCGATGTTCCGTGCGATGCAGATCCTTGGCGAGCCCAATAAGGCGTGCCCAGTCATCCACATCACCGGCACGAATGGCAAAACCTCGACCGCTCGCATGATCGAGTCACTACTCATCGCTCATGACCTGCGCACCGGACGGTACTCTTCGCCACACCTGGTGTCGGTGACCGAGCGCATCGCCATCGACGGGCAACCAGTAGACGACGAGACCTTTGTCCGCGTCTGGGATGAGATCAGCCCGTTTTTGGAACTGGTTGATGCTGAGCTCGTCGAGCGTGGCGAAAACAAGCTGACCTACTTTGAAGCCGTGACCATCTTGGCCTTCGCGATTTTCGCCGAAGTCCCCGTTGATGTTGTGGTGTTAGAAGTTGGGCTTGGTGGAATTACGGACGCCACCAACGTCGCGGATGCCGATGTTTCGGTGTTCACCCCGATCTCCTTGGACCACACGGATTTGCTGGGTGATACTACCGAGCTGATTGCTGAAGAAAAGGTCGGTATTCTCAAGCCTGGTGGATACTTGGTGTCCTCCGTGCAGCCGACAGACGCTGCCGATGTCCTGCTGGCTCGCGCCCGTGAACTGGAAGTATCAGCCGCGTTCGACACCCTGGACTTTAAGCTTTTGGAGCGTAAGCCAGGTGTGGGTGGCCAGCTGCTGTCCATTCAAGGACAAGCGGCTCGCTATGACGAGATCTTCCTGCCGCTCTTCGGCGCACACCAGGCGCAGAACGCTACCGTAGCCTTGGCTGCGGTGGAGGCGTTCCTTGGTGGTGGAAAGCGCGAGCTGAACGCTGACTTGGTACGTCAAGGGTTCGCGGAGACCTCCAGCCCAGGACGACTGGAATTGGTACGTAGCGCGCCGAGCATTTTGGTTGATGCCGGACATAACCCCGAGGGTATTCGTGTGTCGGCCGAGGCCATCAAGGAGTCCTTCGGATTTACCCGGCTGGTACTGATGGTTGGCATTCTTCAGGAGAAGGATGCTGAAGCGATGCTTTACACCATGCGTGAAGAGTACGGCGATATGGTAGAAGACCTATGCATCACCCAGTCTTCCTCGCCACGTGCAATTCCCGCAGGCGAGCTGGCCAATATGGCGATGAACGCCGGGTGGCCGGAAGAAGATATTCACGTCACCGAAGATCTCGAAGATGCCGTGGAGTGGTCTGTGGGCCGCGCTGAGGCTGGCGAAGATCTTGGCGGCGGCGTGTTGGTCACCGGTTCGATTACACTGGTGGGCGAGATTTCACTGTTGCTCAAGAGAGGTGAAGCGTAATGGCCAAACTCACCCGTGCTCAGCGCGAGTGGCGTCCTGGCATGAAGAAGAAGCAACGCTCAACCAAGATGATGTTCGCATCAACTGTCTTGGTTTGTGAGGCGCTTCTGGCAGTCTTCGTCACCTTGACCGCCTTTGGGCTAAAACGTGGGGGAGAACCAGTAGTCGTCCTCACCCTTGGTGGCGTCGTAGCTCTGTTGTGCATCCTCAACTGTGCATTGTTGGGCAAGCGTATCGGCTACATCATCGGCTGGATTCTGCAGGTCATCTTCTTCCTCACGGGATTCATTCTGGTGGACATGTTCTACCTTGCTGCAGCCTTTGCGCTGTGCTGGTGGTACGCCTTGAACAAGGGCGAAGAAATTGACGTAGAGAATAAACGTCGTGCTGCAGCCCAAGAAGCCTGGGAACAAGCAAACCCCGAACAAGCTTAAAAATCTAGAAATACATCAACGATACGAAGAGGTAGTCAAATGACTGAACGTACCCTGATCTTGGTCAAGCCAGATGGCGTAAAGCGCGCACTTACCGGCCAAATTCTTGCCCGCATTGAAGCCAAGGGCTACACCATTGCCAAGCTTCAGCAGCTTGAAGCATCGCGTGAGCTGCTCGCAGAGCACTATGCTGAGCACGAAGGCAAGCCATTCTATGAGCCACTGGTTGAATTCATGCTCTCGGGTCCCGTAGTAGCCATCGTCGCCGAAGGACAGGGTGTTATTCCTGGCTTCCGTTCGCTGGCTGGAACGACTGATCCTACGACTGCAGCTCCGGGAACCATCCGCGGTGACTTCGGTCGTGACTGGGGTCTGAAGGTTCAGCAGAACCTTGTCCATGGTTCTGATTCCGTTGAGTCTGCTGAACGCGAGATTGCGATCTGGTTCGGTAAGTAGGCCATAAAAAAGAATCCCGACAGTTCAAAACTGTCGGGATTTTTTCGTAGTCCTGGTTTTAGAACCAGTCATCTAGACTCTCGTACTGGGCATTTGGGGCACCGGTGTTCGTGCTTGCCAATGTCAGTGTGCTCTCAGGATTGTTCACAGAATTTCTGCCTAAGTCTTCGACAGAACCGATGGTGACGACTTGATGGCTTTCTACCGTCGAGTTGACCAGATAAGTCAATTCATCATCTGTGTTTTCGCCGCTGAAATTCAGCATTTGAAGTCCTTCCAGACGTGGTGCGTAGCAGTCTCGATATTGCATAGCAATTGATCATTGGTTTCCAAGCCTGGTGAGGCCGACGTGCCGTTGATCAACCCTTCTCACTTCAGTCACATTAAACACACTAGACACTTGCGTGACAATGTCGATGCGTAGCATTCCGACAATTACCTTCAGTGAATCGGGTGAATGTGCTGATCGATGACGTAATTATGCGCGGGTGAACAATTCTCCAATAATTCTAACAGCGGCATATAAGAAGTAAAAAATTACCCCACAAATCCGCGCGCAACATACGCTGTGGATTTGTGGGGCAATCTTGAGAGAACTGAGTCACGCAGGCCGTTGACTAGTCTTTGTTATGCTCCGAAGGTTCTTCTTCCGTGGAGTTGGCTTTTTCGCTGGCCTGTTCTTCGTGGTCCAACTCAACTTCGGATTTAATCTCCGCGCTAGCTACAGGGATCAGGTCCTTATTTTCCCGTCCCGTCCAGACTTTAATCACCGCCCAAGAAGCTGCAACCAATGGAACGGCGAGCACGGCGCCGATGATGCCAGCAAGCACCGTGCCAGCGGTCAGGGCCAGCAGAACTACCAGAGCGTGCAAGTTCAAGGCATTGGCCATCACCACAGGCTGCAGGAAGTTACCTTCTAGCTGATTCACCAAGATCACGGATGCCAATACGATCAAGGCAACAATGGGTCCGTTTGTTACCAGGGCGATCAACGTTGCCAAGACACCTGCCACCGTTGCACCGACCATGGGGACGAATGAACCGAGGAAAACTATAACGCCCAGTGGGATGGCCAGCGGTACGCGTACGATCAGCAAGGTGGCGGTGATACCGATGGCATCAACCGCCGCTACGGTGGCGGTACCTCGGATGTATCCACCGAAGGTGCGCAGCGCACGGTCACCTGAGAGGATCCACTTGTTGCGGTAGTGAGCTGGGGTCCAAGAAATAGCGAAGGCCCAAATCTTGTCGCCGTCCTTGAGGAAGAAGAACAAGATGACCAACAGCAGAACCAAACCAGTCACGAAGCTACCCGCCGCGCTCAGGGTGTTCAAGGCGCCGGTGCCAAATTGAGAACTAGTGAGGAAGCCAGTGACCGTATGAACGATGCTATCGATCTGTTCTTGGTCGATTGCGATTGGCAAGTTGCCTAAAAGGTTCTGGACGGTGTCATTGATCTGGTTGAAACCTTGAACAGCTTTATCAACAAGCTTTGGCCACTCGTTGATAACAGAGAAGACCAATCCGGTGCCAATGCCACCGAGAACGAGCAAAGAACCGAGGAAAACGATCCATGCTGAAAGCATCGGGGAGAAAACCTTGCGGAGCTTGACGACCAGTGGCCACAAGGCGCAGGAAATGATGATGGCGAGCAACGTTGGAATAACGATCGTCGTCAGGCGAAGCATCCCAATGATCAAGAAGGCCGCTAGGGCGCCGACAACCAGCAATTGAGCGCTTCGTATTCCGAGTCGGCCCAAGAGATCAGTCCAAAGCCCGCTGACTGTGAAGTCTGGTTTTGCATCAGCCTCACTCAGGCTAGATCCGGAGGCTGTAACGGGAATTGATTTTTGTGTCTGCTTCTTCTTCGGCGTGTGGTTCTTACCCCTGCGGAAGAGGGCCATGGTTGCTCCTCGTAACTCGTGTTAATTAGTTCTAAGAATAGGCTAGCTAATCCAATGTCAGGGCGGGTGACACCTAAAGGATGATTATTTTCAATCTAAGCCACACCAGTGCTTTCTGCTGATACAGCGTGTGGACCTCCGTTGATTGAAAGAAGCCCATCGCCTTGTGAGAAATCTCGGTCTGTCGATGCTGGCAGACTGGCGTTTATTTCCTGAAGTACTCCTCGGCTAAAAGTCCCATGACGATCTTGTCGTGGAACGAGCCATCGTGGAAGCCAGCTTGCCGGATGCGTCCTTCTTCCCTAAAGCCGGACCGGATAAATGTCCGCAAGGCCCTCTCGTTGTACGCCCACACCGTCAAACCAATGCGATTCAAACCCATCTCACGGAAACCATAATCAATGATCATTTTTGTCGCCAAGGTTCCGTAGCCTTGACCGACGTTTGATCCACCAATCATGATCATCAGCTCCGCAGAACGGGCAGGTGCGTTGTAGTCATACAGCGCCGTATGCCCAATGAGCGTGTCATCCGGAAGGGTGATTGATAACCCGACGCCATCGGTGGTTCCCCTATTGAGGCTTCGGGATTTAAAGAGCGTGGCTGCTTCGTTGACCGGATGGGGGAGTACGAGGCTTCCTTGCAACGCCATGAATTCCGGGCTGTTCCACCACTGGGTGAGGAATGGTAGGTCCTCTTCCTGAAGTTCGCGCAGGCGCAATTGCTCCGAGATGAGTAGATCTATCCCGTAGTTCTGGGCATTTTCTGTGTTCCATGTGTCACTTGCCATGTTCCTAATCTAGCCGTCTTCGCCCAGCGAAGGCGGATTATCGTTGTCCGCGAATTTCTGACCATCAATCTTTGATCCCTGGACGTGAGGGCCTTCTGCACACAGAAAAAAGAAAAGCCGGTTCGTTGTGTGGACAACGAACCGGCTAAAGGTAGAGGGGATTATCCGAAGAACGCATTCGGGAAACGAAGAACTACGGAAGCTGCCACCAAGACCCACAAGATGGCCGTGACGATCCAGCTCCATTCGGCGAAGAACTTCTTAAGTCCCTCACCAGCAGGGATCACACCAGTGATAACGTTACGGGCCGTTGTGAAGACAAACAGCGGTATGGTCATCGCCCATACGATCATGCAATAAGGGCACAAAGCGTTAATCTCGTAAAGAGCCTGTGACCAGAACCAGATAACCAAGCCCATGGCGGCCGTGATACCAACCTGGAAGCAAATCCAGAACCAACGCTGAAGCTTCGAAGCGCCGGCCAGAAGCATCATGCCGATGGTGACAACGACAGCGAAGCAGACGATGCCGAAGAATGGATTAGGGAATCCAAAAATCCCGGCCTGTGCAGACTTCATTACCGTGCCACAAGAAATCCAAGGATTGATATCACAGCTGGTGATGTAGTCGGGGTTCTTGTAAAGCTCAATGCGTTCCAGAACAAGCTTTCCGGCGGCTAGCCAAGAAATGAACCCTGTCGCAATGAGAAGCAGGCCGAAACCGCGGTCCTTGGCCCACCACGGCAACACGCCCGGGGTGTGGCTCTTTTCTACTGATGAAACCATGTTTCGACTATTCCATAAATTTGTAGGAAAGCGGGAGATTCCGCTCGGAGCTTTTTCATCTTAGAAAGCAATTCTGTGCAACTGATGAGAAGCAGTGAACAAGGTATGAACTAAATATGAGAGAATGGGAATGGTTGTTCGCGGATCCACAGTCTGCTTTCAACCCGACGACAGACTTTTGAAACAACAGATCGCCAAGCGATGCATCGCTTCGGTTGAGTGCCCAATATGTGCGCCTCCCGAGGGAATACCGCGGATCGTAGGGCTGCAAAGGAAAGCAGCCGGTTTTCATAGTTACGTTGATCCGCAGGAATTGCGTCCGGCTTATTTACATAAGCCAGTGGCACTCTTGCGGAAACTAGCGAGCTTTTGTGTTTGGCCGATCTAAAGATGTCGGCCAAGGGACACGTGATGATTGTAGTTTCAGCTACGGCGCCGTCTGTGGAGGATGCCAAAGCGGGACATAGTAGGAGTATGCGAATTTAAATGAGCGCACCAAATCAACGAAAGGGTGGGGCGCAAGGAAATAAGCGAGGCAATCGTTCCACGCGAGCCCGTCGTACCAGCGTTTCCACCACCCCAGCACGTCCACTACGTCGTGCCATGACTTTGGCGGAACTCAATGCCGCAGCAGGTGTTGAGGAAAGCCCCTACCGCTGGCGAGCCACTCGTCGCACCCAGGTTGCGACCCCTGACTCCACCCAGCGTGCCAGCCGTCAGGCAGAACGCCGTGCACAGGTTGCACGTCACGCTGCCAGCGATGAAGCCGTCGAACTAGCAGCGGCCAAGCAGGAATCTGCTGAAGAACACAACGCGCAGAGCGCAAACGTAATCGCAGAAGCTGACGCTGCAACGCAGGAAGCCACAGAGACGGTTGAGGATCACACCGGCCAGTTGCTTGCAGAGCACGGTAGCTCCATGATCTTGAATCCATTCGCCGTTCCAGAAACCGCTCAGGCAGTCTTGGCTCAGGCCGTGGCTAAAAAGCATGAGCCAGTACGCCGCCCAAGTGTCGAAGCTGAGAGCGAAGACGTGACCTCACGCCGTCGCCGTCGCCGTCGCCGCGGGGATGCCGACTTGGAACTTGAGGGTGGCTCACAGGACGATCCACCGAACACGATCACGCGCGTTCGCGCTCCACGTGGCAGCTTCGACAGCCACGTTCCGGTCAGCGATAAGGTAACTTCGGTGCGTGGCTCGACCCGCCTCGAAGCCAAGCGCCAGCGCCGTCGCGAGTCCCGTGAAACCGGTCGCCGTCGCCAGGTCATCACCGAAGCTGAATTCTTGGCCCGCCGCGAATCCGTTGAACGCAAGATGATTGTGCGCCAGCGTGAAGATCGCATTCAGATCGGTGTCCTCGAAGACGGTGTACTCGCTGAGCACTTCGTCTCGAAGACTCAACAAGATTCACTGATCGGCAACGTCTACGTTGGCAAGGTGCAGAACGTCCTTCCATCGATGGAAGCTGCCTTCGTTGACATTGGACGCGGACGCAACGCCGTGTTGTACGCTGGCGAAGTTAATTGGGATCTTGCAGCCCTTGAAGGCCAGCCACGTCGCATTGAAAACGCACTGAAGGCTGGCGACTCGGTACTTGTACAGGTCACCAAGGACCCAGTGGGTCACAAGGGTGCCCGCCTGACCAGTCAGATCTCCCTGCCAGGACGTTACCTTGTGTACGTGCCAGGTGGATCTATGACCGGTATCTCCCGCAAGCTACCGGACGTTGAGCGTCAGCGCTTGAAGAAGATTCTGAAGGATCACCTGCCTGAAAACGCCGGCGTGATTGTTCGAACCGCCGCTGAAGGTGCCTCGGAAGAAGAACTGACCAACGATATCAACCGACTGCGCGCGCAGTGGGAAGGTATTGAAGAGCAGGCTCACTCCACGAAGACTTTGGCTCCGGAGCTGTTGTACTCGGAACCAGATTTGACCATCAAGGTTGTGCGCGACGTCTTCAACGAAGACTTCACCAAGCTCATCGTTTCAGGCGAGCACGCGTGGGACACCATTGAGGCTTATGTCATGTACGTGGCCCCAGACTTGATGGGTCGCTTGGAGAAGTGGGAGTCCGAACAGGACATCTTCGCTAACTTCCGTGTGGACGAGCAGATCGCCAAGGCCCTTGACCGCAAGGTCTACCTGCCATCGGGTGGTTCGCTGGTCATTGACCGCACCGAAGCGATGACCGTGATTGACGTTAACACCGGTAAGTTCACCGGTTCCGGCGGCAACCTTGAAGAGACCGTCACCAAGAATAACTTGGAGGCCGCTGAAGAAGTTGTTCGTCAGCTGCGCCTTCGCGATATCGGTGGCATCATCGTGATCGACTTCATCGATATGGTCTTGGAGTCCAACCGAGACCTCGTGTTGCGTCGACTCGTTGAGTGCTTGGGCCGTGATCGCACCAAGCACCAGGTAGCAGAAGTGACCTCACTGGGCTTGGTCCAGATGACCCGTAAACGTATGGGTACTGGTCTGCTCGAAGTCTTCGGCGAAGAGTGTGAGCATTGTGCTGGCGCCGGCGTCATCACCCATGAAGAGCCTGTGGAATCGCGTCGCATGTTCAATTCTGCCGGTGAAACACACACCAAGAAGTTCAACGAGAAGCCAAGCCGTAACTCTCGTCGCCGTCGCGGTGGCGAGAAGGAAGAAGCTAAGTCGGTCGTTAAGCAGGAGAACACTGCCGGGGGAGAGAAGGACGAAGCTACCCGCAATGCGCTGGCAAGCATCGCCGCTGCCTCACACCTAGAGCCACACGTGGAGAACGCGGTGAGCATCGAGGGCGAGCAGATTCCTGTTATCAAGGCCAACGCTCCGGTCAATGCAGACGTGTCTGTTACTCTCGAAGCACTCGAAGCTGCCCTGCCGGGTAAGGACGAGGACGCGCAAGAGGGCAACGAAACGACGCGCAAGCCACGCCGTCGCTCACGCTCCCGTGGACGTAACCGTTCCCAGGGGGATGCTGAGCAGCAGGCAGTGAAAGCTGAGGAAGCTGATCAGAACGACAACGAGCAGTCAGTAGCTGCCCAGGTCGTGGAAGATGAGCCGAAGGCAGCTGAGCAGCAGCCACGGAAGCGTTCGCGCCGGGCCTCACGCCCGCAGGGAGCCGCAGCAAGCTCTGCGCAGGAACAGCCGGTCCTTACCGGTTTGGCCATGCCTGCTTCGAGCGCCGCGGTCATCGCGCAGACCGATGCACCTGCAACAACTTCGGCTACCGCTAGCGCGGTGGCCCCACAGAGTTCCACGAAACCTAAGCGGCGTAGTCGTCGAGCCATCTCGGCTCAGGGCGACGCGAATGCAGAGGTTCTCGTGGCCGAGGTATCCGCAGCTACCGGTTCGGTAGTTCATATGGATGTCTCCAGCTCGCAAAGCGAAAAGCCAGCTGAGCCTGCCGGGCAACCGGTCATGTTCGGAGTTGGCGTTCCGGTGCGCGAACTGAAATAGATGAACTTGATCACGCTTCACCCACTGGGGCGGTTTGTATTTGCCCCAGTGGTGTCGACTAGCGTAATCTAGTTGATCGGTGCTAAACGCCAAGATCACGGACTGTCCGTCCGCTCGGCGTCAAGGCACAAGCGCATGAGATCCCCGTAATTGCACTCATTTATGGGTGTTCGGGTCGATATCTGCGCCGGTAAGACAATAAACGTCGAGTAGAAGTGAGTACCCACGTGGTGTACGCAATTGTCCGCGCAGGCGGCCACCAGGAGAAGGTTTCCG
>Ga0308157_10002041_pt1 | contig 36046 bp, 37 predicted proteins | sample PhyBR1_FD_201035 | JGI IMG/M metagenome (GOLD analysis project Ga0308157, IMG submission 201035) | Phyllosphere microbial communities from UC Gill Tract Community Farm, Albany, California, United States - DLSLB.R1 | ecosystem: Host-associated > Plants > Phyllosphere > Unclassified | place: USA... | reverse complement strand
CACATCGAAGGCCTGTCACCGGCAATCTCCATCGAGCAGAAGTCGACCTCGCACAACCCGCGCTCCACCGTCGGCACCATCACCGAGATCTACGACTACCTGCGCCTGCTCTACGCCCGCGTCGGCAGCCCGCGCTGCCCCGACCACGGCTACCCGCTGGAAGCGCAGACCGTCAGCCAGATGGTCGACCAGGTGCTGACCCTGGACCCGGAACAGCGCTACATGCTGCTGGCCCCGGTCATCCGCGATCGCAAGGGCGAGCACGCGCAGGTCTTCGACCAACTGCGCGCGCAGGGCTTCGTTCGCGTGCGCGTCGATGGCGAACTGTACGAGATCGATGAAGTACCGGCGCTGACCCTGCGCCAGAAGCACACCATCGAAGCGGTGATTGATCGTTTCCGCCCGCGCGAGGACATCAAGCAGCGCCTGGCCGAAAGCTTCGAGACCGCGCTGAAGCTTGGCGATGGCATGGCCACGGTGATGGCGCTGGATGCGGCAGATACCGCGCCGCAGCTGTTCTCCTCCAAGTACAGCTGCCCGGTCTGTGATTACGCGCTGCCGGAGCTGGAGCCGCGTCTGTTCTCATTCAACTCGCCGGTCGGCGCCTGCCCGGGCTGCGATGGCCTTGGCGTGGCCGAGTTCTTCGATCCCAACCGCGTCGTCGTGCATCCGGAGCTGTCATTGGCCGCTGGCGCGGTACGCGGTTGGGACAGGCGCAACGCTTACTACTTCCAGCTGATCGCTTCGCTGGCCAAGCACTACAAGTTCGACGTCGATGCCACCTGGCAGTCGCTGCCGGAAGGCGTGAAGCAGGCCGTGCTGTACGGCAGCGGCGAAGAGCAGATCACCTTCACCTATTTCACCGAAGCCGGTGGCCGCAACCAGCGCAAGCATCGCTTCGAAGGCATCATCCCCAACCTCGAACGCCGCTACCGCGAGACCGAATCGCCGGCGGTGCGCGAGGAACTGGCCAAGTACATCAGCTCGCGGCCGTGCCCGGAATGCAAGGGCGCGCGCTTGAACAAGGCAGCGCGCAATGTGTTCGTTGCCGACCGCCCGCTGCCGGAAATCGCGGTGCTGCCGATCGACGAAGCCAAGCGCTTCTTCAGCGAACTGAGCCTGCCAGGTTGGCGTGGCGAGATCGCCACCAAGATCGTCAAGGAGATCGGCGAGCGGCTCGGTTTCCTGGTCGATGTCGGCCTGGATTACCTGACGCTGGAGCGCAAGGCCGACAGTTTGTCCGGCGGTGAAGCGCAGCGCATCCGCCTGGCCTCGCAGATCGGCGCAGGACTGGTCGGCGTGATGTATGTGCTCGACGAGCCCTCCATCGGCCTGCACCAGCGCGACAACGAGCGCCTGCTCGGCACCCTCACCCGCCTGCGCGACCTGGGCAACACGGTGATCGTGGTCGAGCACGACGAAGACGCGATCCGGCTGGCCGATTACGTGGTCGACATCGGCCCGGGCGCAGGCGTGCATGGCGGTGAAATCGTCGGCCAGGGCCAGCTGCAGGACCTGCTGGACGCGCCGCGCTCGCTGACCGGCCAGTACCTGTCGGGCAAGCGCCGCATCGAGATCCCGGCACGCCGGCACAAACCCAACCCGAAGATGACGCTGCGCCTGCGCGGTGCCAGCGGCAACAACCTCAAGAACGTGGACCTGGATGTTCCGTCCGGCCTGTTGACCTGTGTGACCGGCGTGTCCGGCTCAGGCAAGTCGACGCTGATCAACGACACCTTGTTCTCGCTGGCTGCCAACGAGATCAACGGTTCCTCGCATCCGATCGCCGCGTACAAGAGCGTCGAAGGCCTGGACCTGTTCGACAAGGTGGTGGACATCGACCAGTCGCCGATCGGCCGCACGCCGCGTTCCAATCCGGCGACCTACACGGGTCTGTTCACGCCGCTGCGTGAGCTGTACGCACAGGTACCGGAAGCGCGTGCGCGCGGTTATTCACCCGGCCGCTTCAGCTTCAACGTGCGTGGCGGCCGCTGCGAAGCCTGCCAGGGCGACGGCCTGATCAAGGTGGAAATGCACTTCCTGCCGGACGTGTATGTCCCTTGCGATGTCTGCCACGGCAAGCGCTACAACCGCGAGACGCTGGAGATCCTCTACAAGGGTTTCAACATCAACGACGTGCTGGAAATGACCGTCGAAGATGCACTGCGCCTGTTCGAGCCGGTGCCGTCGATCGCACGCAAGCTGGAAACGCTGATGGACGTGGGCCTGAGCTATATCAAGCTCGGCCAAAGCGCGACCACGCTGTCCGGTGGTGAGGCACAACGCGTGAAGCTGTCCAAGGAACTGTCGCGCCGCGATACCGGCCGCACCCTGTACATCCTCGATGAGCCGACCACCGGCCTGCATTTCCACGACATCGAAGCCCTGCTCGGCGTGCTGCACAAGTTGCGCGACGAGGGCAATACGGTGGTGGTGATCGAGCACAACCTGGACGTGATCAAGACTGCCGACTGGATCGTCGATCTCGGCCCGGAGGGTGGCCATCGCGGTGGCACGGTGCTGGTCACCGGCACGCCGGAAGACGTGGCGGCACATCCGGATTCCTACACCGGTCAGTTCCTGGCCAAGATGCTGCCCTCGACCAGCGCGCGCCCGGAGCAACCTGCAGCAGTAGCCAACAAACCCGATGCGCGTCCGCCGCGCAAGGAAAAGCCGGCCAAGAAAACGGCGGCCAAAAAGACTGCTGTCCCCGCAAAGAAGAAGGCTGCGAAATGAGTAACGAACCCAAGCAACTGGCTCGGGTACCGATCAGCGTGCGCTGGCGCGACATGGACTCGATGGGCCACGTCAACAACGCCAAGTACGTCTCCTACCTGGAAGAAGCCCGCGTGCGCTGGATGCTGGGCGTGGAAGGCGTGTCGATGACTGACCGCATCGCACCGGTGGTGGCCAACACCAACATCAACTACCGCCTGCCGATCGTGTGGCCGAACGACATCGTGGTCGAACTGTTTGTCGAACGCCTGGGCAACAGCAGCGTGACCATCGGTCACCGCATCGTTGACCAGAACGACGACAGCAAGCTGTATTCGGACGGCAACGTGGTGGTGGTCTGGATGGATACGCAGACCGGCAAGAGTGCGCCGTTGCCTGAGGCTGTCCGGGGTGCTTCGAGCTGAGCTGCGCAGCAGACGCTGCAGATGGCAGTGAAGCCTGACACCTCCCTTCTCCCGCCTGCGGGGTTAAGAACAGGCGTTTACGAGCCAAAGGCTCGTGACTGTTCGTACGCCCCGTGTGCTACACGGGGCCGGGGCGCGGAGCGAGGTGCCCGCAAGGGCGGATGAGGGGAGCTTTTGGAGCTTTTGGAGCTTTTGGAGCTTTTGGAGCTTTTGGAGCTTTTGGAGCTTTTGGAGCTTTTGGAGCTTTTGGAGCCTTAAAGCGCCCTCACCCCAACCCCTCTCCCGCGGGCGGGAAAGGGGCTTCAGCTGCAGTTGCGGGCTTCAGCTGCAGTTGCGGGCTTGGCGACGAACTGCCTGCCTTCGCGCAGCGTTACTTCAACGCAACCTTCGGGAAATCCACCGGCACATCCAGCGCCACGTTGATGTAGTTGGTGAAAAGATTCAACGCCACATGCGCGAGAATCTCGACGATCTGCTCGTCACCAAAACCCACGCTGCGCAGCTCCGCCACATCGGCGTCATCCAGCTGCGCACGCTGCTCCACGACTTTCAGCGCGAACCGGAGCGCGGCGGCAGTACGGGAATCCTCGGATTGCCCCGCCTGCGCCGATGCCATCTCGGCCGCAGTAGCGCCTGCCTTCTGACCCAGCACGGTGTGCGCGGCCAGGCAGTATTCGCAGCTGTTGCGGTTGGCGATGGCAACAGCGAGCTGCTCGCCAAGCTTGCTGCCAAGGCTGCCCTTGCCCAGGGCACCGAATGCGCCCCACATGCTCTGCAATGCAGCCGGGGAATTGGACACTGCCTTGAACATGTTCGGCGTTGCGCCGAACGCCTGGTGGATCTGTGCCAGCAACGGCTGGCTGGCGGCAGGGGCGGTCTGGGTCTGCAGGTTGATGCGTGACATGGTGATCTCCTGATCGGTTGGGATGGTTGCCGGGCCGTCAGCCCGTGAAAGAAGTATCCCGCCCCAATCAGAACCATTTGATACGATTAGTTCATCAAACGAACCAATTGATACATATGAGTACCCTTCCCCCGGTAGATCGACTGGCAGGCGTCCTGCAGAACTTCCGCTTTCAGGCGCAGCTGTTTCACTCCGGCCCGCTGTGCGGGCTGACCAGCTTCGACGCGGGCGAAGGCCATGCCTATCTGCACGTACTGCGACGCGGCCAGCTCGAGGTCAGTCATCCCGGCAGCCGCGACATCCCGGCCTCGATGCACTTCGAAGAGCCGACGCTGCTGTTCTATCCGCGCCCGTTCAATCACCGGTTCCACAACCCGCCGCGTGAAGGCGCTGACTTCACCTGTGCACGCCTGGACTTCGATGGCGGCATTGCGCACCCGCTGGTGCGTGGTCTGCCGTCGCTGATCGCATTGCCGCTGGAACGCATCCCGGGCCTGGCGATGACGCTGGAACTGCTGTTCAACGAAACCGACAACGTCCGCTGCGGCCAACGCCTGCTGACCGATCGGCTGTTCGAAGTCGTGGTCATCCAACTGCTGCGCTGGCTGCTGGATCATCCGCAGGAAGCCGGGATACCCGCCGGTTTCATCACCGGCCTGTCGGATCCGCGCTTGTCGCGTGCCTTGGCGGCCATGCACGATCGCCCCGGTGAAAGCTGGACACTCAGCAGCCTCGCCGAACAGGCAGGCATGTCGCGCACCGCGTTTGCCAACAGTTTTCGCGACATCGTCGGACAGACGCCGCTGGACTACCTCACCGATTGGCGCATCGCACTGGCCCAGCGCCGGCTGCGGCAAGGCCGACCGATCAAGACGCTGGCCGATGAGCTTGGCTATGCCAATGCTTCGGCGCTCTCGCGCGTGTTCGCATCCAGAACCGGAATGTCGCCGCGCGACTGGCTGAAGCAGGCCGATGCCTGATCAGCGCGCGGGCGGCTCGCGTCGTACCTGCAGCATGCCGTCCACCTTGGTTCCATCTTCCAGGCTCAGCCGCAACGGCAACTGCGCGCCTTCCGTCAGCGGCACTTCCGGTTGCATCAGCATCAAGTGCAGACCGCCGGGCTTGAGCTCGGCCGATGCGCCCGCGGCAATCGGCAAGCGCTCGATCTCGCGCATCCGACTGACACCCTGTACCACCGTGGTTTCATGCAGCGACACATCGCCAAAGGCCTTGCTGCCCGCACCGACGACAACCACCTCGCTGGCGCAGCCGTTGCGGATGCGCGCAAAGCCCGCCGCCATCCGCGTCGCCGCCGGGGTCAACCGCACCCAGCCCTGTTCCAGGGTCACGCAGGTCGGTGCCGCCGCGCTGGCCTCGAACGCACACAAGGTCAACAGTACGCCCACGAATGGTTTGGTTATCATCAGGCCACGACTCCTTGCCGTACGAGAAACCGCAGCATGACCACGCTCATCGAAGTGATCAACCATGGCCCCATCCGTGAACTGCGCCTGGCACGGCCACCGGTCAACGCACTGGATACCGAACTCTGCCGCGCATTGATTGCCGCCGTCACCCTGGCCATGACCGACGACGTGCATGGCATCGTGCTGTCCGGCAGCGAGCGCATCTTTACCGGCGGCATGGACGTGCCGCACCTGCTCTCGCATGGCGATGACAAGCGCAAGCTGATGGACAGCTGGCAAGCCTTCTTCGGCGCTGCACGGGTATTGGCCGAAAGCCGGGTTCCGGTAGTAGCCGCGCTGACCGGGCATTCACCGGCTGGCGGCTGCGTGCTGGCGCTGTGCTGCGATTACCGGGTGATGGCACGCAGCGCCGACCCGGCAAAACCCTATGTGATCGGCCTGAACGAAGTACAGGTAGGCCTGGTCGCGCCGGAAGGCATCCAGCGGCTGATGCGCCGCGTGGTCGGCCACCATCGCGCCGGCGTGTTGTTGACCGGCGGCCAACTGGTCAGCGCCGAACGCGCCCTGGAAATCGGCCTGGTCGATGAACTGGCTGACGGTGCGCCGCAGGTGGTCGAACGCGCCATTGGCTGGCTGCAGGCCCAGCTCAAGCTGCCGGCGCAGCCGATGCTGCAGACCCGCGCCATCGCCCGTGCCGACCTGCATGAGGCAATGCAGGCCGAGCACATCCAGCTGGAGCGCTTTGTCGAGGCCTGGTTCTCGCCGGATGCGCAGGGCGCTTTGCAGGCCTTGGCGGCTCGGCTGGGCAAAGGCTAGGGATTGGGGATTGGGCTTTGGGCTTTGGGGATTGGCAACGGCGGCTCGCTGGGCGCTGAGCTGCCTGCGTTCCCCTTGCCACGCTCGCCTATAATCGCGGCCTGTCGAAAAGAAGGCCGCCGCCTTGTCCAACACGCCCGAACCCGTGGTATCCGAGCTGATTGACCTGCTGTCGCTGGAGCGGCTGGAGGACAACCTGTTCCGTGGCCAGAGCCGCGACATCGGCACCAAGTACGTGTTCGGCGGGCAGGTGCTGGGGCAGGCGCTGGCCGCCGCCCAGGCCACGGTCGAGAACGGCCGCCATGTGCATTCGCTGCATGCCTATTTCCTGCGCGCCGGCAATATCGACCACCCCATCGTCTATGACGTGGACCGTACCCGTGATGGCGGCAGTTTCTCGGTGCGCCGGGTCACCGCCATCCAGCACGGCAAGGTGATCTTCTTCTGCGCGGCCTCGTTCCAACAGGCCGAGCGCGGTGCCGAGCACCAGCACAAGATGCCGGACGTGCCGCAGCCCGAGGACATCGAGCCGAGCCGCCCGCTGCCGGCCGATGTGCTGGAACGCTTGCCGGTGAAGGTGCAGCGCTGGCTTTCGCGCGGCGGTCCGTTCGAATTCCGCCATGTCTATCCACGTGACGAGCTGAACCCGCCCAAGCGTCCGCCCTACCACCAGGTGTGGCTGCGCTTGAACGAGAAGATCGGTGATGCACCGGAGCTGCACCAGGCGTTGCTGGCCTATGCCTCCGACTTCCACCTGCTCGGCACGGCGACCTTCCCGCACGGCATCAGCTATTACCAGCCGCATGTGCAGATGGCTTCGTTGGACCATGCGATCTGGTTCCATCGTCCTTTCCGCGTCGACGATTGGCTGCTGTACTCGCTGGACAGCCCCAGCGCGCAGGATTCGCGCGGCCTGGCGCGTGGCCAGTTCTATACCCGCGACGGCGTGCTGGTCGCCAGCACCGCACAGGAAGGCCTGATCCGCGTGACCCCCGACGACAACGAAGCGAGCAAGGGCTGAGCCATGCGCAAGATTTTCAGCAGCCAGCGCGTCGAGAACGCCGAGGGCGTGGCACAGATCCTGCGCGATGCCGGCATCGAGGTGCGGGTCACCAACGGTCGCTCCTACCACAGCAAGCGCCGTGGCCAGTTCAGCTATACCGACAAGGTCAACAACGAGAACCTGCCTTCGGTCTGGGTGGTGCATGCCAATGACCAGCCGCGGGCGCGTGAGATCCTGCGCGACAAGCGCCTGCTCGATACCACCCGCCGCGACCATCCCACCGCCGAATACGCCTTCCGCGAAGCACCCGCCGAGGCCGGCAATGGCCGCAGCTGGGCGTGGCGCATCCGCATCGCCCTGCTGGTGGTGATTGCCGGCGTGGCGCTGGTGATCATGATGCGCCATCGCACTGCACCGACCGCCGCTCCCGCTGCCCCCGCTGCCCCCGCCGCACAGGCGCAGCCGGTCCAGCAGCAGCCCGGCGAAGACGAGTTCCGCGTCCGCATCCAGTCCCAGCCCGACGCCCCGCAGCCGGCACCGGCACCGGCACCGGCACCGGAAAAATAATCGGTCACATCGGGCTTCGGTGCCCGTCCTGTTTGGCAGTACCGTCGAAAAGGCCTGTCCGATGAGCACCGAAACGCTGGAAATCATGCTGCAGAACGAACTGCCCGCCGCCCGCAAGGGCTGCACGCAGTCCTATGGGCGCATCGTGCTGGCCTGCCAGAACACGGTGACCGCCATTGCCCTGGCCATCACCCGCGACGTCCAGGCCAGCGAGGACATCGCCCAGGAAGCCTTCATCAAGGCCTGGCAGCAGCTCACCCAACTCAATAACAGCTCCAGTTTCCTGCCCTGGCTGCGGCAGATCACCCGCAACCTGGCCCGCGACTGGCTGCGTGCCAACCACAACCGCCCACTCAGCGGCGAGGCCGCGGAAATCGCCATCGGCATGGCCGCCGATCCCTCGCCCAGCGGCGTTGATGAGATGGCACGGGTGGAAGAAGAACTGGTCGCCGAGGAAATCATCTCGGCGCTGCCCGAGGACAGCCGCGAAGCGCTGCTGCTCTACTACCGCGAAGGACAAAGCTCGCAGCAGGTGGCAATGCTGCTGGGCCTGAGTGACGCTGCCGTGCGCAAACGCCTGTCGCGTGCCCGCGCCAGTGTCCGCGAGGAAATGCTCAAGCGCTTTGGTGAATTCGCACGCAGCTCTGCGCCGAGCGCCGCCTTTGCCGCCCTGGTCAGCTCGGCGCTGATGCTGGCCGCTCCTGGTGTGGCCAGCGCTGCGATCATTGCCAGCGGTGCAGGTGTTGCAGGCACCAGCGCTGGCAAACTGGGGGTCGGCACTCTGGGCGTCAACACCGCTGGCAGCGGCGCGGCCGCAGGAACACTCGGCGCCGCCGTAAACGCATTGTTCGAGAATCCTTTCGATCTATGGATAGTGGCGGGCGCAGTCGTGTTTGGCACGGTTGGGGCCTATCTCACCAATATCTACCTGCTGCACTATGCCGAGACGCCGGAGGAAACCCTGCGCATTCGCCGTTTCATGCGCCTGCACACCGTCAGCGCCCTGCTGTTCTGCATCTGCGCCATGGCAGGCGTTGTGCTCCGCATGGGCCCGGTTGGCGGACTGCTGACCCTGGCAATAGGCATGGCGGTGTTGAATTACCAGTACCTGGTCACGCTGCCGCGCATGATGGCGCCGATGCTTGCCCGTGATGCCGCTCGGCATGGCCGCAACGGCCCGTCCTGGATCTATCAGAGCATGTTCGGGCGAAGCGCCGTGGTCAGCGCATCGCTGCTGGCAGTGGTGGCGACGCTGTACGCTTTGCTGCAGCACTGAACTCCAGCAACAAAACACCCCCGCTGTTGCCAGCGGGGGTGTTGTCGATCGGCGCCTCTCCGGAGATTACTTCGCAGCCGGAGCCTGCAGCGGCATCGGACCGCGCGGGCCGCGATGACCACGTGGACCATCCTTGCGCGCAGCTTCCAACTCGGCTGCACTCAACTTGCCGTCCTTGTCGGTATCTACCTTGGCGAACCATTCGGCACGACGTTGTTCGGCGCGGGCCTGACGATCGGCCTGGTCGATGTAGCCGTCCTTGTTGACGTCCAGGCGAGTGAAATTGGCCTGGTATTCGGCGGCACTGATGCGGCCGTCGTTGTCGGTATCCAGCCCGCGCATGAAACCGCCGTCGCGTTGGCCGTGATGGCCACTGTGGCGATCACCGCCGTGACGTGCACCATGGCGCGGACGCGGCAGCTCCTCGCGTGACAGCTTGCCATCCTTATTCTTGTCCAATTCGTCGAAACGCTGTGCCAAGCGCGGATGCGCCGCCGCCTCCTGGCGGTCGACCACACCGTCGTTGTTGGCATCAAGGCGCTGCGGCGCGGGGCCGCTGCCAGCCGGTGCAGCTGCGAAAGCCAGGCCGGTCGCCGAGGTCGCCAGCAGCATCGCCAGCAGGAGAAGAGGTTTGCGGTGGGTCTGGGTCATGATGTGGCTCCGTGGTGAGACTGCGGACGCGGTATTGCGTCCTCGCTACGGTCAACGCCTCAACCTGTGGCTCGGTTGACCGCTGCATCGACAATATTCATCACGCAGACAGGCGCAGGTTTTGCGACGCACCACCGCTATGCTGTGCGCATGGCAGCCCATGGTGACAACAACGAAGAACTGCGCCTGTTCCAGACCGGCGAGCATCCCTGCGGGTACTGGCCTGACCGACAGGCCCGCGACCTGGTGCTGGATCCGCAGGATGAGCGTCTTGGCACCTTGTATCCACTGGCGCTGAGCTGGGGCTTCCGTCGTTCCGGCGACCTGGTCTATCGCCCGCATTGTCAGGGATGCCGCGCCTGCGTGCCGGTACGCATCCCGGTGGCGCGATTCACTCCCGACCGCAGCCAACGCCGCTGCCTGGCGCGCAACGCAGACCTGCAATGCCGAGTGCTGCCCGCCGAACGCACCGATGAGCAGTTCGCCCTGTATCAGCGTTATCTTCAGCACCGCCATGCCAAGGGCGGCATGGACGACCACGGTCCCCACGAATTCGACCAGTTCCTGGTTGGCAGCTGGTCGCATGGGCGCTTCATGGAAATACGCGCCCCCGCCGACAAAGGCACACGCGGGCCACTCCTGGCCGTCGCCGTCACCGATGTCACCGAACTGGGCCTGTCGGCTGTCTACACGTTCTTCGATCCCACGCAGGAAAAGCGCGGGCTTGGCACCTTCGGCATCCTCCAGCAGATCGATTGGGCGCAGCGCACTGGCCTGCCCCATCTTTACCTTGGCTATTGGATCAACGGCCACCGCAAGATGGATTACAAGCGGCGCTTCCATCCGCTGGAGTATTTTGACGGCAAGCGCTGGATGCCGGACGACCCGCAGGATCCGGCGGGACCAGTCTCTGCGTTGATTCAGATTTAACCGCTGTTTATGCACAATGGGAATGTCACCACGGCCGTGGTGGCGCAAGGACGTACCCATTTCTCAGGAGCAATGCGTGAAGACCCAACTACTGATTCTGGCCGCCATCGGCACCCTCGCCCTCGCCGGCTGCAAGAAGGCCGACGCCCCGGCCACCGATGCCCCGGCCAATGCCCCGGCAACGGCTGCCGCCGAAGTCACCCCGGCACCGGCGACCGACACGGTCAAGGCCGGCACCGGCGTACCCGAGTGCGACCAGTACCTGGAAAAGGTCTACGCATGCATCAGCGACAAAGTGCCTGAAGCACAGCGCGACATGATGAAGCAGGGCATCGAGCAGTCGCGCAGCGCCTGGAACGGCGTGGCCGACAAGACCGAGCTGGCCAACCAGTGCAAGACCGCGATGGAGCAGGCCAAGACCAGCTTCGGCGCGATGGGCTGTACGTTCTAAGCAACGCCGCAGCGCTGTCCACGGACGCCCCGCTCGCGGGGCGTCCGTATTTTCGCCTCATCGTCATGGTGACGTGAGAAAATCCGCGGATGCGTATCTCAACCCTACTCGCCCCGATGACCCTGCTGTTGGCAGCCTGTTCCACCTCCCCCAGCGGCAATACCGCCGCGCCGGCCCAACTGCGGCTGGCGACGTACAACACCTCGTTGTACTCCGACGACGAAGGCGGCCTGATCCGCGAGCTGCAGGGCGACAGCGTACATGCGCGCAAGATCGCCGCCGTACTGCAACAGACGCGGCCGGATCTGGTACTGCTCAATGAATTCGATTTCGACGACGCCCACCGCGCCGCCGACCTGTTCCAGCAACGCTATCTGGAAGTCGCCCAACCCGGCGGCGGCGAACCGCTGAAGTACCCTTATCGCTACCTGGCCCCGGTCAATACCGGCGTGCCCAGCGGCCTGGACCTGGACAACAACGGCACCGTGGGTGGCAGCGGCCGCGAGCGTGGCAACGATGCCTGGGGCTACGGCCTGCACCCGGGCCAGTACGGCATGCTGGTGCTGTCCAGGTACCCGATCGATGAAGCCGCCGTGCGCAGCTTCCAACTGTTGAAGTGGAGCACGCTGCCCGGCGCACTGCGACCGACCGACCCAAGCACCGGCAAATCGTTCTGGCCGGACGCGGTGTGGTCGCAGTTGCGGCTGTCGTCCAAGTCGCACTGGGACGTGCCGGTGCGCACGCCACTGGGCACCGTGCACGTACTTGCCTCGCACCCGACTCCGCCGGTGTTCGACGGCAAGGAAAAGCGCAATGCCGCCCGCAACCACGATGAGCTGCGCTTGTGGAAGGAATACCTGGACGGCGGCGACAAGCCCTGGCTGTGCGATGACAAGGGCAACTGCGGCGGCCTGGCCGCCGACGCACGCTTCGTCATCGTCGGCGACCTGAACAACGATCCGGCCGATGGCGACGGCCGCCACGACGCCATCCTCGAACTGCTGGAGCATCCGCGCGTGCTGCGTTACCCGACCCCGACCAGCATCGGCGCGGAGCAGACCAGCTCGGCCTATGCAGAGAAAGGTGTCGTACGCCGTGGTGCCCCGCAGCATGCAACCGGCGATTTCGGCCCGCGCTCGGGCACGATGCGCCTGGATTATGTCCTGCCTTCAACAGGCCTGGACTACATCGGCAGCGGCGTGTTCTGGCCTGCCAATGACAGCCCGGAAGCAAAAATCGCCGACGGTAGCGACCACCATCTTGTCTGGGTGGATGTGCGCTGAGCGCCACATCTGAGGGTCTCGCATGACGCCGGCACCAGCCGGCGTCATCGTTTTACCTCTCCACTACGGCCAATCATCGGCCGCCATCATGGCTGCCTCAGCAGCTTCCTCGGCGGACGCCTCCGCTTCCTGCCTGGCATGCGCCAGCGCTCTTGCGGACAACTGGTCCGGGACCTGTTTCATGCACTCCGCCATGCGCATGCTTCCATCGGTTGAAATCACGATTGTTCCACCGCTGTAAGTGGACACCAGCAGTTCACCATTGATAGTCAGGTACGTTCGCATCGGCGCCCCTGGCAGGATCCGCCACGTCGAAGCCTTCCAGCCAGCCGCAGTCTGCTCGACACTGATCAGCGCACCATGATTTCCCGAAAGATGGGCAAGACCGACCACTGCCACATAACGATCACCGAAGCGGAATATGTCTTCAACATTCTGCTGCAACAGCTCTTGCTGCTGACCGTCCTCACCGAGGTAAACCAACTCTCCTCCCCACTCGCCACGATCGCTGCCAAGTAGCCAACCGCCTGCTACCCGCAATGCAACCGCCGGGACACGCACCGTCTCCACCCGGCGTTTGATGACTTTTCCATCATGGCCTGATTCCACTGGAGGAGGCTCGATTTCAAACTCGGTTTGGCGGTAAGCCAGTGTTTCCAGCTGCAAGGCCTGTACCGCAGCACGCAGCTTGACTTCGCCGCTCTCGGCGAGAGCGACAGCTACCGGCACCTCACAGTCGGGGACGCCATCATCTTTGCCGATCTGCACATAGCGGAAGAATTCGAACGGAAAGTTTTCCGGGTGGAAGCGCGAGGTGTAAGTCTCACCACTGCCTATCCTGGTGATTGCCAACGCTGCGGCTTGGCGGACAGGCGGATACCAATGTTCCGTACTCATCCTGCGCAACGGCTGCAGACTGTTGCTGGCCTTGAGCCGCCCCAGCGCCTCGGCTGCGACCCAGGCCATGCGCGGATCTGTCGGATCATCCAGCTTACTGACCAACGCAGGTACAGCCGACACATCGCCGATGAAACCCAATGCTCTCGCCGCCGCGATCCGTACTTCCGGGTCGGCATCATCCAACAGTGCAATCACCGCTTGCCCTGCCTCGACCGCGGCTGCTCCCGCCTCCGCCACATCCCGCAACATCACCACACCTGGATCGGCAAGACGCTTGGCAAATATCCTGCCTGCCTGACTGGAGCCGATCTCGACCAGTGCCTGATCAATCTTCCATGCCCATGACGGTCTGGCAACGCGCAACCGCACCAGGTCTGCCTCAACCATCAGAGCCGGCCTCCCCAGCTCGGAAATCATTCCGACAACACCTTGGCCAACCTGATCACTCACATCCGGCGCCATGGCAATCGACATCAACTGCGGCGCGGCTGTCGCACGGACGGAGGCGGGCATGGAGCGCAACGCCGCACCCAGCAGGTAGTGCCGGCGTTCATCGCACTCCACTTCGCAATGGACGGCCGCCACGATATGAGGCAATGCACGTGCACCACTCAGCTCGACCGCATATCGCTCCTGATTCGCTGGCGCATGTTCCGAACGAAGATAACGCGACACGGCTTCTGCGGCCGCTTCGCTTGAATTCATCCGTCCCAGCGCCGGCGCCAGCCAGCCCAGGCCACGATCAAGCCCGCGCTTGATTTCAGGCAGATATGCGGGGTCAATCTGTGGCACATCCCGCATCGCCCTGCCAGCCAGCTCCGCTGCGGCAACATCCGTGCCTTCCAAAAGCGGCACGAGTGCCGCGTCAGCACCGGCAAACGTGCTGATTTTCGCCAGCAATTCCTCTGCCTGCTCACGTGCCTGGGAGGTGCGTGGCGGGACCGCTGCCAACATCTGCAAGCTACCGATGCATATCTCCAACGAAGTACACGGCAGCCTGGATGGCGCATGCACGGCAGATGCCTGCAGCACGGTAATGATCACAATCGTCGCAGTAGTCCAAGCCAGCAATCTGCGCACTTCCCCTCCATGAGAATCAAGCAAGGCACAAACCCGAAAACACCATCACTTTACGCTGGCAGGGGCCTGCGCCGGGAACCATCAACGCAACTCGATTCCAATCGCCGCTGCCGCATCACGCGCGATCGCACGGGCCTGATCCACATCGGCTGCGCGCGCCAGGGTCACGCCGACGCGTCGCTGGCCCTGCACCATCGGCTTGCCGAACAGGCGCAGCGCCGAGTCCGGATGGATCAATGCTTCGGCGACGTTGCTGAAGAACGGCACGCCATTGCCCTGCGCCAACATCGCGCAGGATGCCGATGCGCCGTTGTGGCGGATGGTCGGGATCGGCAGGCCAAGAATGGCGCGCGCGTGCAGTGCGAACTCGCTCAACTCCTGCGATACCAAGGTGACCAGGCCGGTGTCATGCGGACGCGGCGAAACTTCGCTGAACCACACCGCGTCGCCCTTCACGAACAACTCGACACCGAACAGGCCCCAGCCACCGAGGTCATCGGTGATTGCGCGGGCGATCTGCTGCGCGCCTTCCAGCGCCTTGGCCGACATCGCCTGCGGCTGCCAGCTTTCGCGATAGTCGCCGTCCTTCTGCAGGTGGCCGACTGGATCACAGAATGCGGTGCCGTCTGCATGACGCACGGTCAGCAAGGTGATCTCGTAATCGAAGTCGATGAAGCCTTCGACGATGCAGCGGCCGGCACCGGCGCGGCCGCCGGTCTGCGCGTACTCCCAGGCCGGGCCGATGTCGGCTTCGCTGCGCAGCGTGCTCTGCCCCTTGCCAGAAGACGACATCACCGGCTTGACCACGCATGGCAAGCCGATGGCGGCGACGGCATCGCGATATTCGGATTCGGTATCGACGAAACGGTACGGCGAAGTCGGCAAGCCCAGCGTTTCGGCCGCCAGCCGGCGGATGCCTTCACGATCCATGGTCAGGCGTGCGGCACGCGCGGTCGGAATCACGCGCAGGCCTTGCTCGGCTTCCAACTGCACAAGTGTTTCGGTGTGGATGGCCTCGATCTCCGGCACCACCAGATGCGGCTGCTCCAGCGCGATCAACGCCTTCAGCGCAGCTGGATCCAGCATGTCCAGCACATGGCTGCGGTGCGCGACCTGCATGGCCGGGGCATTGGCGTAGCGGTCGGCCGCGATCACTTCCACGCCGAAGCGCTGCAGCTCGATGGCCACTTCCTTGCCCAGTTCGCCCGAGCCAAGCAACAGGACGCGGGTAGCGGACGGGGACAGCGGGGTACCGAGGGTGATCATGAGGCAGGTCCGGGAGGCGCAAAAGAGGGTGCCTATTCTAGGCAACGTAGCTCGGGGAAGCGCGAGCGCACCCGGAGTTGCGCGATCTCCCCATCACTGGCGTCGTTCCGCTCGCCCCCCCCCCCCGGTGCGCTGCGCTTATCCCGGCTACGGGTTTCCGGCCCTGCCCGGGGCCTCGTCAAAATCGCTTGCATCCTGATATCAATTTGATATCTTCCATTTCAACTACCACGGAAGATGTGCCATGAAAGAGAAGTCCCTCGGTTCCATGTCCGGCATCCCCACCCTGCTTGGCACCTTGTTGATGATGCTGGCCGGCACCGCCGCCATCATTGGTGCGGTCGTCGTCACCAAGAACGGCACGGGCGGAGGCGGGATGCTGGTGCTCGGCGGCATCGTGCTGCTGGTCGTCGGCATCTTCCTCAGCGCCGGCCTGTACATGGTTCAGCCGAACCAGGCCGCGGTGATCAGCCTGTTCGGCAAGTACGTGGGCACGGTCAAGGAAAACGGCCTGCGCTGGAACAACCCGTTCTTCAGCAAGCGCGCGGTCAGCCTGCGTGTTCGCAACTTCGAGAGTGGCAAGCTCAAGGTCAACGAACTGGATGGCTCGCCGATCGAGATTGCCGCGGTCATCGTCTGGCAGGTGATCGATGCCTCCGAGGCGGTCTACAACGTGGATGACTACGAAAGCTTCGTGCACATCCAGTCCGAATCAGCGCTGCGGGCGATGGCCACCAGCTACCCCTACGACCAGCACACCGACGGGCAGCTCGCGCTGCGCAGCCATGCCGCCGAGATCTCCCAGCACCTGAAGGACGAACTGGCAGAACGCCTGGCCGATGCCGGCGTGCAGGTACTTGATGCCCGCATCAGCCACCTCGCCTACGCACCGGAAATCGCCCAGGCGATGCTGCAGCGTCAGCAGGCCAGCGCGGTGATCGCCGCCCGTACGCAGATCGTCGCCGGCGCCGTTGGCATGGTCGAGATGGCACTGCTGGAACTGCAGAAGAACGCCGTCGTCACCCTCGACGAAGAGCGCAAGGCGCACATGGTCAGCAACCTGCTGACCGTGCTGTGCTCGGACCGCGGCACCCAGCCGGTGGTCAATGCCGGCTCGCTGTACTGAACAACGTAGTGAGGTAAGCGCAGTGAATGTCTTCGCCCCCTTGATCATCGCCGCAACCGGCATCCCTGCCCTCTGCATCGCCGTGTGGAGCGGCCGCCCCGGCACCGCGCACGCGCGCGGGATGGGACTGCGCTGGGCGCTGATCGCGCTTTGCATGTTCGTGGCAGCCACCGGGGTCTACCTCGCCGGTGACAACCGCAACGTCGCTTACGGGGTGATCATCGCGCTGGTGGTGGCGGTCAACGCGCTGGGGGTTTCCCTGGTGCTGCAACTGCGCCGCAGTGACAACGGAGCCCCCCGCCCGTGAGTGAGAAGAAGGCCTATCCGCTGCGCATCAACGCTGATGTCCTGGCCGCGACCCAGCGCTGGGCCGACGACGAACTGCGCAGCCTCAATGCACAGATCGAATACGTGATCCGCGACGCCCTGCGCAAGGCAGGGCGATTGCCCAAACCAAAACCTGACGACAAGGACGCATGATGAGCAGACGTTGGCAGTACCTCACCGTTGAACTCTCGCCCTCGATGCTCAAGGGTGGCCCGGCCAGCGACAAGCTGCAGGCTGAACTGACCAAACAAGGCGAGCTCGGCTGGGAGCTGGTCAACATGGTGCACTACGGCCAGTTTTCGCCGGCGATGCTGATTTTCAAGAAGGAGAAGTGATGAAGACGCCCAATGCATGGATCGCAGGCCTTCTGCTGCTGGTTTCAGCGACAGCCAGCGCCGCGGAAACACCCGTCGCGCTGGCGACCCGCTTGCTCGACCAGCTTGATTCCGGCCAGTACGCTGCCGCCGAATCGAGTTTCTCGGCACAGATGAAAGCAGCAGTACCGGCGGAGAAGCTGAAGGCGGTCTGGGAATCACTGCCCGCACAGATGGGCACCGCAGGCCCACGTGGCACAGCCGTCAGCAGCGAAGCCGACGGCTTCCGCATCGTCGTCGTCCCGCTGCAGTATGCCAATGGCGCCTTGCAGGCACGCATCGTCCTGGACAAGGACGACAAGATCGCCGGCTTCCTGGTGCAGCCCGCTGCTGCACCTGCACCTGCACCCGCCGCCGATGCCAGTTTCATCGAACAGGAATTCAACGTCCCCGCCAGCGGCAGCGCCAGCGCCGCACTGCCGGGCACCTTGACCCTGCCCAAGGGCACGGGCCCCTTCCCCGCCATCGTGCTGGTGCACGGCTCCGGTCCACAGGATCGCGATGAAACCATCGGCCCCAACCGTCCCTTCCTGGATATCGCGCGCGGTCTGGCGGCACAGGGCATCGCCGTGCTGCGCTATGAGAAACGCAGCCGCGCGCGTCCACAGGATTTCAAGGCTGCTTTCAGCATTGATGATGAAACCACCGACGATGCGGTTGCCGCCGTCGGCGCACTGGCAAGCACCGCACACATCGATCCCAAGCACGTCTACCTGCTCGGTCACAGCCAAGGTGGACTACTTGCTGGCCGCATCGCCAAGGCCAGCAACGGCAAGCTCGCCGGGCTGGTGCTGCTGGCTGCGCCGGCGCGCCCCCTGCTCGACCTGCTGGCGGAGCAGAACCGCTACATGGTCGCGCTCGATGGCAGCGTGAGCGCCGAGGAGCAGGCACATCTGGCGTCGCTTGATGCGGCCATTGCCGCAGTGCGCAGCAACCCGGAAGCACGCTTGATGGATGTCCCAGGCAGCTTCTGGCAACAACTCGAGAAGGTCGATCCCATCGCCGATGTGCAGGCCAGCCAGTTGCCGGCGCTGTTACTGCAGGGCGGGCGCGACTTCCAGGTTGTCGATGCCGATTGGCAGCTATGGAACGGCGCACTGAAGGGCGAGCGCTATCGCTTCAAGCACTACCCGTCACTCAATCACCTCGGCATCGCCGGTGAAGGCAAAGGCTCGCTGGAGGAATATGCACGCCCCGGTCATGTCGATACGGCACTGATCAACGACGTGGCACAGTGGATCAAGGCCCAGCCATGAACCGGCACGATGCTGCGGGCGGGCATGCAGAACCGTTCAAGGTGGCCAAGCCAGCCACTTCCCTGCTGTTCTGGCTGTGGGGGCCGATGCTGCTGGTGCTCAGCATTGATCCGCTGATCAGAGTGTTCGCCGGCAAGCTGCCGTTCGAGGCAGCATTCTCATCATGGGGTGGCTGGCTGGTTCTGCCATTGGTCGGCGCGGCCTTGAGCATCGCTTACCGGCGCCGCGAAATCCGCTTGGAGCCAAAGCAACTGACCATCGCCGCCACGCTTTACACCCGGCGGGTGCCACTGAGTTCGATGTACCTAGACCGCGCACGGGTGGTGAAGTTCGCCGAGAACCCCGACTTCAAGCCCGGCATGAAATCCAACGGCTTCCAGTTCCCGGGCTTCCGAGCAGGCCACTTCCACATGAAAGGCGGTGGCAAGGCATTCTGCCTGATCACCGATGACAGCCGGGTCCTGGTAATCCCGTTGCGCGATGGCAACAGCGTGCTGGTCAGCCCCGAGCAGCCGCGTGCCCTGCTGGATGAACTCAAGCGACTGGCCGACAACAACGTACGCGCCTAAGCTGGCCGCATGCGCAACTCGCCCCACATTCTGCTGAACACGCCAGATATCGAGATCTGGCCCGGCGGCCTGCTGCGTGCACGCAGCAGCGACGACGCCCGCATCCTGGCCCGCGCCAGCAACGTACTGCGCCGCAAGCGCGATGGCCGCTATCTGGCAGCGCAACTGCGCGGTGGCCTGATGCCGCTGCTTGCCGGCCTGGCGCAGGAACCTGGCATCGACATTGCCTTGGCCACGCTCGAGGCGATGCGCACCCAGCCTTCGCGCATCCCGCCACCGAGCGGCAACTTGCCGCTGCAGCAACTGCAGCGGCATCTGCAGCAACTTGACCTGGATGCCGATGCCTATGCGGCGCAGACCGGCCTTGCCCTGGTTGCAGAACCCGCACACCTGCGCCTGGCCGGCTTTGATCGCTACCGTCGACCACTCTGGCTCACCGCCGGCGCGGCGCGTGGCTGGCAGCGCATGCAGCACGCCGCAGCCATCGACGGCGTGGCCCTGGATGCGATCTCCGGTTACCGCAGCCACCACTATCAACTCGGCATTTTCGAACGCAAGCTGGCGCGCGGCCTGAGCGTGGCGGAAATCCTTACCGTCAACGCCGCTCCCGGCTACAGCGAGCACCACGGCGGCAATGCACTGGACATCAGCGCCCCCGGCGAGCCACCGGCTGAAGAATCCTTCGAGCACAGCGCAGCATTCATCTGGCTGCAGCAGCATGCAGCAGGTTTCGGATTCCACATGAGTTACCCGCGCGACAACCCGCACGGCATCGTCTACGAGCCTTGGCATTGGCGTTACCACCGCAATGACCAGCCCACCGCCTGAGCCTGGCCGCCGCACACTGTTGCAGGCAACGCTCGGGGCCAGCCTGCTTGCGCAGCTGCCGGCCTGCAGGCAGGAACCTGCACAGAAGCACGCCCGCGATGTCGCCCTGCTGGACGCAACCCCCATTGCTGGCGAGGTGTACCCGGCCAGCAGTGGTGGTATCGCCGCAGTACTGCAGCACTGGCAAGGACCACTGTGCATCGCTGGTGGGCGCTACAGCATGGGCGGACAGACGCGCGCGGACCATTCCCTGCAGCTGGACATGCAGCGCATGGAGCAGCTGCTGTGGCTCGATCGGACGACCCCCTGCGTGCGCGTGCAGGCCGGCATGCGCTGGCGGCAACTGCAGGAGTTGCTTGACCCGTACGATCTGTCGGTCAAGGTGATGCAGAGCTACAGCAACTTCAGCATCGGCGGCTCGGTTTCAGTCAATTGCCATGGTCGCTACATAGGCAGCGGCGCACTGGCAGGCAGCATCCGGGCGCTGCAACTGGTGACCGCCGATGGTCAGGTGCTGGAGCTTTCCCGCCAGCTGCAGCCCACCTTGTTCGCAGCGGTCATTGGCGGCTACGGTGGGCTGGGCGTGATCACCGAGGTCGAACTGGACCTGGCCCACAATGAACGAATGGCGCGCAGTGTCGAACAGGTCGCACTCGCCGAGTACCCTGCCTGGTTCAAGTCCAACGTCCTCGGGCGCACTGACGTGCTGCTGCACAACGCAGACCTGCTGCCACCTGCCTTCGATGCGCCACTTGCCATCAGCTGGCGCCGCAGCACGGAGCCACTCACCGATCTGCGCCGGCTCATGCCCATGAGCGCCAACCATGCGAAGGACCAGAACCTGATCTGGGCCGCCTCCGAACTCCCCGGCGGCGACCAACTGCGCGACATCTATCAGACCTGCGGGCTGCTCGCCCAGCCACGCGTGGTGATGCGCAACCTGGAAGCCAGCCTCGATGCTGCATCATTGGAGCCACGCACGCGGCGCATGTCGTCCTATCTGCTGCAGGAGTACTTCATCCCGATCGCGGGCTTCAGCTCATTCGCACGCAGCATGGCCGGCATCCTGCGCAGGCATGACGTCAACGCGCTGAACATCTCCGTCCGCCACGCGCCGGCCGACGATACGTCGTTGTTGCGCTGGGCCAGCGAGGAAGTGTTCTGCTTCGTGCTGTATCACAAGCAGCGCAGCTGGAACGCCGCCGAGCAGTACAGCCGCGGCTGGACCCGGCGCCTGATCGACGCCGCCCTGGACCACGGCGGCCGCTACTACCTGCCCTATCGGCTGCACGCCACGCAATCGCAGTTCCACCGGGCATACCCGCAGGCAGAGCGCTTTGCCACCATCAAGCGGCAACTGGACCCGGACAACCGCTTCCGCAACCTGCTATGGGATCGTTACCTGCCGCGCTGAAACCGCAGCAGTTGGATCGTCGTCAGCCTGCCCGCGGACGATCTCGGCGCACACGAGCATGCGAGTGCAGGATGGCGCCCTCGGCTTCTTCCACTGCCATTCCTCGGCAGTCGCACCTGGCGCCGGAATGGTCGCGGGGCACTACGCCAGCTACAGCCCGTTCGCCGCCAACTGCACCGCTCCCGCCATCCGCGCCGGCCAGGCTCAATCCTGTGAGCGATTGGTGACCGGCTTCGGCTCAGTGCTGAAATCGGCAATCCGCCAGAGATAGAGACTGGCATAGGTGCGATATGGCCCCCAGCGCTCCCCGCGCTCGGCCAGCACCTTGGGCGTGGGCATCTGCTCGGCCGCATCGACGCGCTGCGCTCCCTTGCGGATACCCAGGTCATCAACCGGCAGGATGTCGGCACGCCCCAACCGGAACATCAGCATCATCTCCACCGTCCAGCGGCCGATGCCACGCACCGGCACCAATGCCTGGATGATGTCCTCGTGATCCATCACCGACATGCGGCGCAGGCTGGGCAGCTCACCAGCCACCTGTCGACACGCAAGGTCACGCAGCGCGAGGGTCTTGTTACCGGATACACCGCAGGCACGGAGGCCAGCGTCGTCGATCAACGCCAGGCTGTCGGCATGCAGCCGACGGCTGCCCACCGCAGCTTCGACCCTGCCAACGATGGTCGAGGCGGCCTTGCCACTCAGTTGCTGGAACAGAATGGCGCGCGCCAGCGCGTCCACCGGATCAAACCTGCGCCGCCAGCCATCGGGAGCCGGCAATGGACCCAGCCGCCGCATCCAGCGCGCCAGCCGCTTGTCCACCTGCTGCAGGTGCGCATGCGCCCGCTCGATGTCGAAGCCGCGCTGGTAACGCGGCATGGTCAGCGCTTCAGCGCACTGAGTGCCAGCAACACCCAACCACCCATCAGGGTGATGCCGCCGGCCGGCGTCAGTGTGGTCGGCCACTGAGCCAGTACGTTGCCGGCGAGGCTCCCGGAAAACAACAACGTGCCGATCAGCAATACGTACAACGCACCGCGCCCCAACCGGTTCAGGCTTGCTGCACCCAGCCCAGTCAGCACGACACCGTGGCCGAATGCATACAGCGCAGCCGTGTTCATGTGTGACTGCGCCAGTGGATCGCTCACGCCGTGCGATGCATAAGCCGAAGCACCGATCGCCGCCGCCGCCAGCAAGCCGCCGCAGAACGCCAGAAACGATGGCTTGCGTGCGCGTCTTTCCAAACCAAGCATGTTGCCCTCCTTGACCGAGGCCAGCTCACTGGCCGAAAAAAAACGCGCCGCTGGAAGCGGCGCGTTTCGGGGATTACGTCATCTACGGCAACCGCAAGATTACTTGACGGCCCAGTAGAGGTCGTAGGAACCATCGGTGGTGAAGGCCTTGGCCACGCCACCCTTCCACGACTCATACGGACGATCAACCACTTCGTTACCCATGGTGGTGGCCCATGCACGCAGGCCGTTGCGGGCCAGGTCCAGACCAGCCATGTGGCCAGTATAGGAAGCAGAGGCCGCACGACGCGGCTGCGCATGCACGTAGGTCACCGGGTTGCCCGCGGGGATCTTGACGCTCAGCTCGCCTGCATCGGCAACCGGTGCAGCAGCAGCAGCCGGCTTGTCGGCTTCGCCGTCCTTCTTGTCGGCGGCCGGAGCAGCGCTGCCCTTGCGAACCGGCAGGGCCACGTCGAAGGCGTACTTCTCGGCACCGAAGTCGGTGGTCACGATACGGACCGGACCGGCAGCAACCAGGCCATTGGCATCCATCGTGCGCTTGATCCATTCCATGTTGTCGTCGATCGACTTCTGGATGGCATCGTTGTTGCGATCGATGTTACCGGCGTTGACGACCAGCAGGTTCTCGGCCGGCAGCTCGACGATCTTCAGATCGGTCAGCGGGGCTTCGGCAGCGGCGTAGTCAACGTTCGGCACCGAGGCCAGCATGTTGGCCATGCGCGACAGGCCCAGCTTCAGGTCGTCGCCGACGTGACGGCTGACATAAAGGCCGGCATAACGACCAAACAGGTCGAAGCCGTACTTGATGCTGTATTCCTGGGTGATCTTGACGTTGCGATCGTTCTTGCCGGTCGGCTCGAGCGTGAACGTGGTGACCTTGTCGGTACCGCGGGTCTGGTCGTCGATGGCGATCACAACGCGCTTGTTCTTCTCGGCGTCGGTGATCTCCCAGCTGCCCTGGCCCAGCGTGCTGTCCTTGGAGGCGAACTCCATGCGGGCACCCTTGCCAGCGACCGGACCGCTGAACTTCAGTTCAACGCTCTTGTCACGCAGTGCGAGCGGATTCCAATCCTTGAAGCGGCGCAGGCTGCTGACCGTGTCGTACACGATCGTCATCTTGCGATTGGTTTCGATGCTTTCGGTAATGTGGCGTTCGCCCGGGAGGCACACGCCGATCAGGACGAACAGGCCAGCCACGATCCCCAAAGCGATCAGGAACTCGATAATACGGGTCATTCAGGAGTCTCCGGGGCCGATCCCACGGCCGGGTTGATTGAAGCGAAGCCCCCATCCTATCAGGCTTTTCGCAGGTTGTTGAAGACATTTGGCGCACCGGTTTCCATTGCCGGCCTGCGTTGTTCCGTCGACAGTGCGCAGGGTAGCGCATCAAGCCCCAACCCTACGCACTTTCAAGCGATAGTACGGGCCACAGTGGGTCGGCCACGCCTATTTTCCTATCCGCCGGGGCCGCAGCACCAGCAGTCGGGCATGATCAGCCGCCACGCCCTGCGTGTTCATGAAGCACCACCCACCCTCGTCCGCGACGCCGGCCTGGCTCAGACCAGTTGCAGTTCGAAAGCTTTCAGCACCGCCCGGGTGCGATCGCGCACACCCAGCTTGGACAGGATATTGGACACGTGGTTCTTGATGGTGCCCTCCGCCACACCCAGGGAATTGGCGATCTCCTTGTTGGAGAAGCCACTGGCCATCAGCCGCAGGATCTCCGTCTCACGGTCGGTCAAGGGGTCCGGCCGGTCCAGGCTGACGAACTCGTTGCGCATGTGCTCGAGCCCGGACAGCAACCGCTGGGTCACCGCCGGCTGCACCAGCGAGCCACCACCGGCGACGGTACGGATCGCGCCAACCAGTTGCTGCAGGGTTACATCCTTGAGCAGATAGCCCTTGGCACCGGCCTTGAGCCCGGCCAGCACCAGTTGATCGTCATCGAAGGTGGTCAGGATGATCGATGGCGGCAGTTTGCCCATGCGCGACAGGGTCTGCAGCGCTTCCAGACCGGACATCACCGGCATGCGCATATCCATCAGCACCACGTCCGGAGCAAGGTCCGGAATGATTTCCACCGCCTGCTGGCCGTCGATGGCCTCAGCGACCACCTCGATACTGTCATCCAACGCCAGCAGGGAACGGATGCCCTGCCGTACCAGGGTTTGGTCGTCGACCAGACAGACACGGATCATCAATTCACTCCTTGCGGCCCTGAGGCCAACATCATATTGGTTACCACCGGCAGGCTGACGCGGATGAAAAAGCCCTCGCCCCGACGTGCGGACACTTCCAGCCGACCGCCATGCTGAGACAGGCGCTCACGCATGCCGCGAAGGCCATTTCCCGGCATGATGGCTTCATCATCACCGCCGATACCATCATCATGCGCATCGATGATGATTTCACGCGAATCCTTGTCCACCTTGATCCATAGATTACGCGCACCTGCATGGCGCACCGCATTGGTGATGATTTCCTGGGTGCAGCGCAACAGGATATGCGCGCGCTCGGGGTCCTCGACGTTCAACGGATCGGCGATATCCAGGTGGATCTGCAGCGACGGCACCCGCTCGGCCAGCGGCCGCAGCGCCGCCGCCAGATCGATCGCGCCGCTTTCACGCAGCTGGCTGACCGCCTCGCGCACATCGGTGAGCAGCAGTTTGGCCAGTGTATGTGCCTGGCGGACATGTTCCTGCGCCTGCCCCTCGGTGATATGACCGGCCACTTCCAGATTCAGGCTCAGCGCGGTCAGGTGATGCCCAAGCAGGTCATGCAGTTCCCGCGAAATACGGGTCCGCTCATTGACCCGGGCGCTTTCGGCCAACAACAACCGGGTTGCGCGCAGCTCAGCATTGAGCCGGCGCTGCTCCTCGCGGGCCTGGGTCTGCTGGCGCGCCACCAGGCTGGTGACGAAGATGAACATGGAGAAGCCGCCATACAACAGCGACTGCATCAGCGCCTCGAACAACGAGAAGCCCAGCATCGAATACACCGGCAACACGGTCAGCTGGCTGATCAACAGCCACGCCACCCCCAGCCGCACCGGCAGCAACCAGGGAATCACCCCCGCCGCCACCATCATCAGGATGCTGCCCAGGCCGGATCCGTTGAGGAAGCTCACCGCCAGCGCACAGACCGTGAGCACCAGCAGCAGCAAGCGGTCGTACCAATGGGCATGGCCGCCACTGGTCAGCCCGCGGGTCAGCCAGAAATAGCAGGCACCAAAGGCAAAATAGACCATGCCAAGCCACAGGCCTTCGCCCGGACGCACCAGGGCGACTTCGTCCTGCAGTGCGTACTGGGTGTAAATCAGCGGCAAGGCGACGATGGCCCAGGTGAAAAGACCGGCCAGGCGGAGAACACGGGTGTGGCTGAGATATCCCAACATACGCGCATGGTACGGAGCACAAGGCCTGCGCGCCCTCCCACGGAAGTCATGCATTGGCGACCACGGCATCGCTTGGCCGATGGCTCGCCCCGCCCGGGCCAGCCATGCGATAATCGGCTGACAGCCCACCAGGGCCGACCGATTCACCCCCCGGAGTCACAATGTCGATTGTCATCCGCGACGTGCGCGAGCACGAGCTCGATTCGGTTCTGGCACTGAACAACAACGCCGGGCTCGCGATCCTGCCGCTGGATGCCGCCAAGGTGCGGCGCTTCTACGAAACAGCTGAGTATTTCCGCATTGCCGAGCGTGACGGCAACATGGCCGGCTTCCTGGTCGGCTATGGCAGCGCCAGCGAGCACGACAGCAGCAATTTCGCCTGGTTCCAGAACCGTTACCCCAGCTTCTTCTACATTGACCGCATCGTGGTGGCCAGCCGCCGCCGCGGCGGTGGCGTGGGTCGCGCGTTCTATGCTGACGCGCAGAGCTTCGCGGAACTGCGCTATCCGCAGATGGCATGCGAGGTGTTCCTCGACCACGGCGCCGATGCCGCGCTGCTGTTCCATGGCAGCTTCGGTTTCCGCGAAGTGGGCCAGAACACCATGCCGGCCGTCGATGTGCGTGCCAGCATGCTGCTCAAGGACCTGTGCAGCTACCAATGGGTCAAGGAAACCTACGGCGACAACCTGCCCGACGTCCCTTGGGTAGGCAACACACGCCGGCCGTTGCAGCAGCGGCCGACGGGAACCTGAGATGGCAGTGAATTTGGATTACGAACAAGCTGGTGAACTGAAAATCGGGCAGGTCGGCATCGCCAACCTGCGGATCCGCACCCTCGACGTGGCGCGACTGACCCAGGAAATGCACGAACGCGTGGCGCGTGCGCCAAAGCTGTTCGGCCGTGCCGCAGTGATTCTGGATTTCGGCGGGCTGACCCAACTGCCCGACCGCGCCACTGCCCAGGAACTGGTCAACGGCCTGCGCGACGCCGGCGTCCTGCCAGTGGCATTGGCTTACGGCACGACTGAAACCGAAACCCTTTCCGAGCAGCTCGGCCTGCCACTGCTGGCGAAGTTCCGTGCCCAGTACGAGCGCGCCGACACCGAACCGGCCGCACCACCCCCGCCTGCCGCGAAAAAGCGCGCTGCGGAAGCACCGCCGCCCGTCGTTGCACCTGCCCATGCGTCCGGCCCGGCACAGCCCGGCCGCATGCAGCTCACCACCGTCCGTTCGGGCCAACAGCTGTACGCCGAGAACTGCGACCTGACCGTACTGTCAACGGTCGGTGCCGGTGCCGAGGTCATTGCCGACGGCAGCATCCATATCTACGGTACGCTGCGGGGCCGCGCACTGGCTGGCGCACAGGGCAACGAGGGCGCGCGGATCTTCTGCCGCGACTTCCATGCTGAACTGGTCGCCATTGCAGGACGCTATAAGGTACTGGACGATATCCCCGACAACCTGCGCGGCAAGGCCGTGCAGGTATGGCTGGATCAAGACCAGATCATGATCGCTGCGCTTGATTGACGCAGCGGCCCACCAAGAACTCCAGGAGTAATCCTTTGGCTGAAATCATCGTAGTCACCTCCGGCAAGGGCGGCGTGGGCAAGACCACCTCGAGTGCCAGCATCGCCTGCGGTATCGCACGTCGCGGCAAGAAGGTCGCCGTCATCGACTTCGACGTCGGCCTGCGCAACCTCGACCTGATCATGGGTTGCGAGCGCCGGGTGGTGTACGACTTCGTCAACGTCGTCCATGGCGAGGCCACGCTCAAGCAGGCCCTGATCAAGGACAAGCGCTTCGACAACCTGTACGTGCTGGCCGCCTCGCAGACCCGCGACAAGGACGCGCTGAACAAGGAAGGCGTTGAGAAGGTCCTCAAGGACCTGGCTGCCGATGGCTTCGACTACATCATCTGTGATTCGCCGGCCGGCATCGAAAAGGGGGCGTTCCTGGCGATGTATTTCGCCGACCGTGCCGTGGTCGTGGTCAACCCGGAAGTCTCATCGGTGCGCGACTCCGACCGCATCATCGGCCTGCTTGACTCCAAGACCGCCAATGCCGAAGCCGGCAAGCCGGTACCCGCCTACCTGCTGCTCACCCGCTACAGCCCCTCGCGCGTCGAAAGTGGCGAGATGCTGAGCATCACCGACGTGGAAGAAGTGCTGGGGCTCAAGGCCATCGGCGTCATCCCCGAGTCCGGTGATGTGCTCAACGCCTCCAACAAGGGCGAACCGGTCATCCTGGACGCAGAATCCCCGGCCGGCCAGGCCTACGATGATGCCGTTGGCCGCATCCTGGGCGAAGACCGTCCGATGCGCTTCACCTCGGTGGAGAAGAAGGGTTTCTTCAGCAAGTTGTTCGGAGGATAAGGCATGGGACTGCTCGACTTCCTGAGGCAGAAGAAGACGACCGCCGAAACGGCAAAGAACCGCCTGCAGATCATCATCGCGCAGGAACGCAGCACCCGCGGTGGCCCGGATTACCTGCCACTGCTGCAGCGTGAGCTGCTCGAAGTGATCAAGAAATACGTCAACATCGACGCCGACGCGGTCCGCGTGGACCTGGTCAAGGACGGCGACAACGACGTGCTCGACATTTCCGTGGCACTGCCCGACGACAAGTGATGACATCCCGGCGGTTATGGCCGCCGGGACCCAAGCAGCCGTGAACGACAATCCTGCCAATCAACCAACCCGGCCGGTGCTGTGCGTTGGCGATATCCAGTGGGCCGACGCCGCAGGCCTGCTCGCGCGCCACGGGCTGCACCTGAACCATGTTGCCGCCGGCGAAAAGATCCCCGGCAGCTATTGGGGCGAACCGGAAGCCGGCATCATCGCCTGTGATGTGTACGTGCGTGACGACACGCCGGTGCACTCGATGCTGCACGAGTCCTGCCACCTGATCGTGCTGCCACCCGAGCGGCGCGCGCAGGTGCATACCGACGCCACCGACTCGGTGCCCGAGGAAGACGCCACCTGCTACCTGCAGATCGTGCTGGCCGGGCAATTGCCTGGCGTAGGCAGCGCGCGGTTGATGGCCGACATGGACAGCTGGGGCTACACCTATCGGCTGGGCTCGACCCAGGCCTGGTTCGAACAGGACGCCGACGATGCAAAGCGCTGGCTGATCGAGCGCGAACTGCTGCCGCAGTGAGCCTGTAGTGCCGAGCCATGCCCGGCGGAAGCCTTCCCGGTAAAGCCCCAGCGCAGCATGGCTGCGCTCTACAAGTGAAGCGGCGCTATCTTGGCCGGGAACTGCCCATATCCAGAGTAACCCGGGTACCCCGCTCCGGCTGCGAATGAATCTCCAGCCGCCAGCCCAGGTGATCGCACAAGCGTGCGATCAGGTCCAGGCCAATGCCGGCACCTGGATTGCGTTCGCCCTTGCTCATGCGGGCATATACCTGCGCCACTTCTTCCGGGCTCATCCCATGCCCGGGATCGTCAATGGTCAGCACTGCGTCGGCGGAAACCCCGACACGCACCACCCCGCGGTCACTGTTCTCGATGGCATTGCGCAGCAGGTTGCCAACCGCCGCCTGCACCACCGCCAGCGGCGCGAGCACCTGACACGGCGCAGCTTCCACCAATACCAGCTCCAGTTCCTTGCCCTTGGCCAGGTAGCGATGGTCTTCGGCAATCTCCGGCAGCAACTCATCCAAGGCAACCAGCTCACTCATCGCCGACAGCTTGGCCGGGTCACGCGCAAGCACCAGCAGCAACTGGATCAACTGTTCCATGCCAGTCGATGTGCTGCGCACCCGCAGCAGTTGCTGGCGTGCCCTGTCCGGCAATCCCGGCTGCTCCAGTGCCAGTTCGGCGGCACCGGTGATCACCGCGATCGGCGTGCGCAGCTCGTGGCTGGCGGTACTGATGAACGCACGTTCGCGCTCGACGAAATGCTCGTTGCGCTGCAGGTAATCGTTCAAGGCACCAGCAATCACTTCCAGCTCGGTACTGCCGCGCTTGTCCACCAGCACACGTTGCCCGCGCCGCTCGGGGCTCAGCTTGGCAATATCCTGCGCAAGCACCGACAAGGGCCTTACCAGGCGGGTCATGCCAACCCAGGCCATCAGCAAGGTCACCAACAACAACGCCACCCCCGCCAGCAGCGCCCAGCGGGTGATGAAGTGCTCGAGCTCGCCGAAATCGGAGATATCCAGCGCCAACACCACCCGACCGAAGTCACTGGTGTCACGCACCATCACCGCGGTCTGCCTGCCCTCCAGCAGCGGGCCATCATGCAACCCGGGGTGCAGTTGAGTGAGGCTTTCAGGGATACCGCCCGGCTCAACTGCCGTGTAGAACCGCAGCGTGTCCGAATCCTGCCAATGGTAGGTGGAATCGCTGCGCATCTGGCCGATGATGCTGTCCAGTTCGGTGTTCAACAGCGAACGCCACACCGCGTGCTCGGCATGTTCATGCACATAGTTGGCGGCGCTGAACACTGCCAACGTCACCAGCGCGACATAGATCGCCAACCAGCCCAGCAATTTGCGGCGCAGCGTGCGGCGCGTCACTGTGCGCTACCCGCTGCAGGCGCGGCCAGGCGATAACCGACGCGCGGCAGCGTCTGCAGCAGCTTCTGCTCGAACGGACCATCAACCGCGCGGCGCAGTTCGTAGATATGCGAGCGCAGCATGTCACCGTCCGGCGGCTCATCGCCCCACAGCGCATATTCCAACTGATCGCGGGTGACGGCAGCCGGGCTGGCACGCATCAGCACTTCAAGCAACTTGCGGCAGGCCGGGTACAGGTGCAGCACCTGCCCTGCGCGCTGGGCTTCAAACGTGGACATGTCCAGCTGCAGGTCATGCACCTCCAGCACTTTGCGCTGGTTACGCCCATTGGTACGGGCCAATACCGCTTCCAGCCGCACTTCCAGCTCCGGCAGCGCGAACGGCTTGGTCAGGTAGTCATCGGCACCTGCGCGGAAGCCGGTGATCTTGTCCGGCAATTCGTCACGGGCGGTGAGCATGATCACCGGCACTTCGGAACGGAACTCCTCTCGCAGCTTGCGCAGCACCTCCGGCCCTTCCATGCGCGGCAGCATCCAGTCCAGCAGGATGGCGTCGTAGCTCTGCGTCCCGGCCAGGTGCAGGCCGGTGATACCGTCCGGAGCAACATCGAGGGTATGCCCGCGCGCCTCGAAATAATCGAACAGGTTGGCGATCAGATTGCGATTGTCTTCGATGACCAGCAGCCGCATGCACGCAGGACCTTGCTGTCCCGGGTTGGGACGCCTCCGGCGTATCCTAGCGCCGCCCTTGTCGGAATGCCGTCGTAATGCCATCCAGGCCAGTCATACTGGCTTCGACGTGTTTCCAACATGGGCCGCGTCATCATCCTGCCAGCATTCGACACCGAGCCCTTCGTGCGCCCGAACCTGCCCCGCTCTTCCCGCAACACGCTGTGGTTTGCCATCCTGATCGTGCTGGTCATCGCCAGTCTGCTGGCCGGGCTTGGCATGCGCTCACCGCAGCCACCGGACGAACCACGCTTCGTGCTGGCAGCGCGCCACATGGTGGAGACCGGGCAATGGCTGCTGCCGCACCGCGGTAGCGAGCTGTATGCGGAGAAACCTGCAACCTTCATGTGGATCCAGGCAGCCACCTACAAGGTCATCGGCGAGTGGAACCTGTCTTTCCTCGTGCCCTCGCTGCTGGCCGCCCTGCTCACCCTGTGGCTGACCTGGGACATGAGCCGGCGCCTGTGGAACCGGCAGATCGCCCGTTACGCCGTCGTCGGCTTGTTCGTCTGCATCCAGTTCGGGCTGATGGCCAAGCGCGCGCAGATCGACATGGTGCTGGTCGGCATGACCACGCTGGCACTGTGGGGCCTGGTGCGTCATCTATTACTGGGCCCGAACTGGTGGGCGCTGGCGCTGGCCGCGTTCGCCGCCGGCGCCGGCACCGTAACCAAGGGCGTTGGCTTCCTGCCCTTGCTGATGCTGCTGCCGTGGATGGTCTGGCGCTGGCGCCACCCGCAGGCGGCCGGCCCCGGCCGCAGCTGGGGCTGGTGGCTGCTGTTGCCCGCCTTCCTCGCCGGCACCGCGATCTGGCTTGGCCCCTTGGCCATCGCCCTGTTGCAAAACCCCGAGCCGCACCTGCAGGCCTATGCCAAGGAACTGCTTTTCAAACAGACCGGCACCCGCTACGCCAATGCCTGGCATCACCATCAACCGTTCTGGTACTACCTGCAGGTGATGGCGACCCTGTGGCTGCCAGGCAGCTTGTTGGCGCCGTGGCTGCTGCCTGCCTGGTGGCGACGCTGCCGCCGCGCCGATCCGCGCTACCTCCTGCTGCTGGGCTGGGCAGTGCTGGTGCTGCTGTTCTTCAGCGCCAGCCCAGGCAAGCGCGAGGTCTACATCCTGCCGATGCTGCCGGCACTGGCCATCGCGGCAGCACCATTGCTGCCCGGCCTGTTGCGTCGCACCGGCGTGCGCTGGCTGTTGCTGATCTACGTGCTGGTGCTGGCCGTGGCCACCTTGGTGGTCGGCTACGGCGCCGTGCACGGCGATGGCTGGGCCCAGCGAAACGCCATCAAGCGCGCGATCGATCCATGGGTGCTACCGCAGGTGGGCTGGTGGCTGATCGGCTTTGCCTCGGCCTCGTTGTTGCTGGTGCTGGCGCTACGCCTGCGCCGCGCCGGGCTGGCGGTGGTGCTGAGCACCGTGCTGCTGTGGTCCATGTACGGGCTGGGGGCAATGCCTGCACTTGACCCCTATAGCTCCGCCTCGTTGGTGATGGACAAGGTCCACGAGCGCATCGGCCCTGACGCGCAGCTCGGCATGGTTGCCTGGCGTGAACAGAACCTGCTGCAGACCCATCCGCAGGCCACCGATTTCGGCTTCAAACGTCCTGTCGCCGAGCAATGGGAAGACGCGGCGCGCTGGGCGGCGCAGGACCCACGGCGACGCTGGCTGTTCGTCCTCGACCAGGCAATGACGCCGTGCGCCGATCGCAACGAGGTCATCGACATCGGCAGTGCCAACCGCAACAAGTGGCAGTTGCTGCCCGGCACTGCCCTGGACGCCAACTGCATTGCCAGGACCCACGGCGTAGTCGCCGGCAGCGAGGGTGCGCTGGACAGCGACAGCGATTGACCTCAACGCGCTGGACAGCACCGGTTGACGCACATTTGCTGAAACACCGGGCAGGAATGCCTGTGCCGGAACCGGTGCAGGCCCTCCTGCGTTCAGCAGCACAGTACTCTCGTCGGCTGCCAAGCTGAATCACCGACAAAATCACGACATCGCTCCGACCAGTCTCCGACACACGCCGACACAGCATGGCCGCACCCAGTCCCATGGTGCCCCAGCTTCATGTCGCAGCAACCCACTTCCACCGCCCTGCTACCGGTTGCCGAACGCAACCGCCTGAGTTTCGTCGGCCGGATCCTGTTGATCCCGCTGCTGTTGATCATCGTCGGCAACCTGCTGCTGATGGCCGGCAACGGTGACCAATGGCTTGCCGATCAGCTCTATCGCCTGGAAGGCAACCAATGGGCGTTCAAGGACGCGTGGTGGACCAGCCATCTGATCCACAAGGGCGGCCGCAACCTGACCTGGTTTGTCGCATTGCTGGTCATGTTGGGGTTGATCCGCAGCACAATGGATGCGCGCTGGCGCCCGCTGCGGCGTTCATTGACCTATCTGCTGTCCTCGGTAGCGCTGTCCACCAGCATTGTCGCGCTGCTGAAGTCCTGGACCCACATGGACTGCCCATGGGACCTGGAACGCTATGGCGGCCTGCGTCCATTCATCGGCCTGTTCGAACAGCGCCCGGTTGCACTGGGTCATGCCGCCTGCTTCCCGGCCGGCCATGCCGGTTCCGGCTACGCCTGGGTCGCCTTGTTCTTCTTCATGTTGCAGGTACGCCCGCAATGGCGCTGGCCGGCACTGGGCATCTCCCTGCTGGTCGGCATGGTATTCGGCCTGGCCCAGCAACTGCGCGGCGCCCATTTCGCCTCGCATGACCTGGGGTCACTGGTGATCAGCTGGCTGGTCGCCACCGGGCTCTATCTGTGGATGTTTCCCTCACCTGCGGCCCTGTCGCACACCACATCCGCTGGAGAACGCGCATGAGCGTTGTCGCCACCCGTCGCCTTGGTTTTCAGCTGTCGTGGTCACGCCTGAAGGAGTGGCGGCCGGAGATCAGCACTGAAGCTTTGGTCCTGATCGCAAGCACATTCTTTGCGCTGGTCTGCAACAACCTGTTCTGGCGCAGCGCGATTGCCACCAATCCGAGCAGCGTGCTGTTCGCGGTCTCGCTGTTTGCCTTGCTGGTAAGCGTGCACGCCATCCTTTTCAGCCTGCTGATCTGGCGTTGGAACGCCAAGGTCGTGCTGACGGCGCTGTTCATCACCACCGCCTTCGCCACGCATTACATGAACAGCTACAACGTCTATCTGGACGCGGACATGCTGCGCAATGTGTTGGCTACCGACCACAAGGAGTCGCGCGAGCTGATGACGCCGGCACTGTTGCTGCCACTGATCGGCTATGGCCTGCTGCCAACCCTGCTGCTGTGGCGCGTACGCCTGCGCGAGCGCAGCTGGACCCACACCCTGTCATGGCGCGTGGCCTTCCTGCTTGCCGTGATCGTCGCTGGCGGTGCCGGCACCATGCTGTCGTTCCAGAACATCTCCGTGCTGATGCGCAATCACCGCGAAGTGCGTTATCTGGCCACACCTGTCAACTACATCATCGCGCTGAAACAGAACCTTGCCAGCTCCAGCCCGATGCAGAAGCAACCCAAGCTGCCGCTGGGCACCGATGCCAAGGCGTTGCCGCGCGCGGCCGGCAGCAAGCCACGTCTGCTGGTGCTGGTCGTGGGCGAAACCGTGCGTGCGCAGAATTGGGGACTGAACGGCTATGCCCGCCAGACCACGCCGGAACTGGCACAGACCGGCGTGATCAACTTCCCGGACATGCATTCCTGCGGCACCAGCACCGAAGTATCGCTGCCCTGCATGTTCTCGCCATTTGGTCGTCACGACTACGACGAAAAGAAAATCCGCGCTCATCAATCCCTGCTGCACGTACTTGAACATGCCGGCATTGCCACCTTGTGGCGTGACAACCAATCAGGCTGCAAGGGCGTCTGCGAGGGTTTGGATATCCAGCGTCTGGATGATGCGACCACGCCGGGCCTGTGCGCCGACGGCCGCTGCATGGATGAGATCCTTCTGGAAAATCTCGCTGCACAGGTCCGTACCAAGCCCGGCGACCGCGTGGTTGTCCTGCACCAGCTTGGCAACCACGGCCCAAGCTACTTCCAGCGCTACCCGGCACAGTTCCGCCGGTTCGCACCGACCTGCGACACGGCGGACCTGGGCAAATGCAGCCGAGAAGACATCGTCAACAGCTACGACAATGCGATCCGCTACACCGATCACTTCCTGACCCGCACCATCGCCGCCCTGCGCGGGCTCGATGACTACGACACCGCAATGATCTACCTCTCCGATCACGGCGAATCACTGGGTGAAAAGGGCTTGTACCTGCACGGCGTGCCGTATGCAATCGCACCGGAAGAACAGACCCGGGTGCCAATGGTGATGTGGTTCTCGCCGGGGTTCGCAGCAGATCGCGGCCTGGACATGAACTGCGTGCGCCACCGTGCCGCACAGCGCACCGACCAGGACAACCTGTTCCCCTCGGTACTCGGCCTGATGCAGGTGCAGACCTCGGTATACGACCCAACCCGCGATCTCTTCGCCCCCTGCACATAAGGCCGTATGTACTGCCGAGCCATGCTCGGTAGGGACTTTCCCAACAATCCCACCGTAGTGGGGCGGCCGGGGGC
>Ga0308157_10002040_pt1 | contig 36064 bp, 33 predicted proteins | sample PhyBR1_FD_201035 | JGI IMG/M metagenome (GOLD analysis project Ga0308157, IMG submission 201035) | Phyllosphere microbial communities from UC Gill Tract Community Farm, Albany, California, United States - DLSLB.R1 | ecosystem: Host-associated > Plants > Phyllosphere > Unclassified | place: USA... | reverse complement strand
TGTTTAGAGCCACAAATTTATTAAAATTTATCGGCTTTCGAAATTCGGGAAAAGTGGCGACCTGAGCAAAGTCATCGCGATTGCTAAAAGAGAATTTATATCTTTGCTAAGAAATTAATTTTCAGGCTGAAAAAGCAGTAAATTTTTAGTTTTAAAATTAAATTTCAGGCTTTGAAAAAATGAAAAAAAATGCCCTTATAGCAGGTAATTTTCACTTTTATAATTTTAAAAATTTTAATAAAAACGATATGAAAAAATTAATAATGATTTTTATGCTGATGTTTTCCGTGACGATTTTCGCGCAGAAAATTCAGAATCAAACAGTGGACGCGGCTTGTGGAAAATGCATTTTTAAACTGAATAGCGATAAAGGTTGCGCCATGGCGTTGAAAATCGACGGCAAAATTTACCACGTTGAAGGTCTGGATAAGAAAACTTTTGGTGACGCGCACGCGGCTGACGGTTACTGCAAATTGATGAAAAAAGCGGTGGTAAGCGGCGAAATCAAAAAATATAAATTTTACGCGACCAGCTTTAAATACGTCGATTAATTTTTGAATTTTTTGCCCAAATAGCGGCGAAAAATTGTTTTAACGAAAATAAACCAATACTGTACCCGACTGGTGGTGCAGTATTTCTTTGTTATGAAACTCCAGATTGGTCTGGCTTTCCAGCACGTCGTGAACCATTTGCTGCAGCACGCCGTCCCCTATGCCGTGGATGATTTCGAGTTTTTTCAAATTATTTTGGCGACAAAAATCCAAAGTTTTCAGCAGTTTTTCTTTTTGTAAAAATAAGCGCTCAAAAGCATCAATTTTTCCGAAATCCTTTCCGAAGTTTTCGAAATGTAAATCAAGTACTAACGGCTGTTTCGCATGCTTTTTCGATTTTGGTTTGGAAAGTTCTTCTTTCTGAACCGTTTTAAGCTGATGATAAATTTCGGGATTTTGTAGTACGATTTCATTTTCGTGAAAAGTATGCGTAAAGCCGTGCTCATCCTCAACGGTAATTTTTTTGCCGTTTAAAGCGGTGATTTTTCCTTTCATGTTGTCATCAAGGACTGAAATTTTGTCGCCGATTTTCATTTTGTAAAATTACGTTTTTGCTATCAGTATTTACAAAAATGCAAAATTTAAAAAACGGAAAAAAAGGCGCAAACAGGGCGGAATTTTTTTTAAGAGGTCTCGCGCAGATTAAGCTGATGACGCAGATTTTCTTGAATTTTGGTTAAGATAATGTGGTGCTTGAACTTTTTTGTGAAATTATAAAAGTTAAAAAAAAGTAATACCGCGATAAATATTGGAAAGTGAAGATAAGTCCTGAACTTTATTAAAAATGTCCCAAATTCTTACCGAAAAATTTCCGTATTTTTGGGCTAAATAATCATTTATCAATAACAGTACAGAAATATGGACCCAATTTTTGACCTCATAGAACAGGAAAGACAAAGACAAACGCATGGTGTAGAACTGATCGCCTCCGAAAACTTCGTTTCAGAAAATGTGATGAAGGCCGTTGGCAGCGTTTTGACGAATAAATATGCAGAAGGCTATCCGGGCAGAAGATATTACGGCGGTTGTGAGGTTGTGGATGAGGTGGAAAATTTAGCCATCGAACGTGCGAAGCAGCTTTTCGGTGTGGAATATGCGAATGTTCAGCCACATTCCGGGTCGCAGGCAAACGCTGCAATTTACCTTTCGATTATGAAACCTGGCGATAAAATGTTGGGTCTGGATTTGTCGATGGGCGGACATTTAACGCATGGTTCTTTTGTGAATTTTTCGGGAATCCAGTATGACGCGCATTTTTATGGCGTGGAAAAAGAAAGTGGATTGATCGATTATGAGGCAATGCGCCAAAAAGCGCTGGAAGTAAAACCTAAAATGATTATTGCTGGTTATTCGGCATATTCGCGTGATTTAGATTTTAAAAAGTTCCGTGATGTTGCAGACGAAGTGGGAGCCACTTTGTGGGCGGATATCGCGCATCCGGCAGGTCTAATAGCAAAAGGCTTGTTGAGTTCGCCGTTTGAGCATTGTCATGTTGTGACGACTACGACGCATAAAACCTTAAGAGGTCCACGTGGTGGATTGATTATGATGGGTAAAGATTTTGAAAATACCTATGGTCATAAAACTCCGAAAGGTGATATTAAAATGATGAGCCAGGTTTTGGACAGTTCGGTTTTTCCGGGAATTCAGGGTGGTCCACTAGAGCATGTGATTGCGGGAAAAGCAGTGGCGTTCGCTGAAGCACTTGATGATAAGTTCTTGGTTTATATGAAACAGGTTGTTGCAAACGCGCGCGCTTTGGCGAAAGCGATGATCAACAATGGTTTTGATATTGTGAGTGGTGGAACTGACAATCATTTGATGTTGGTAGACCTGCGAAATAAAAACGTCAACGGAAAAGAAACCGAAAAAGCGCTTGTGAAAGCAGATATCACGTGTAATAAAAATATGGTGCCTTTTGATGATAAATCGGCATTTACGACCTCCGGCATTCGTTTAGGAACAGCCGCAATTACCACGCGTGGTTTGAAAGAAGCTGATATGGAGGTGCTTGCAGGTTTGATTAACGATGTGGTGATGAACATCAATGATGAAAAAACCATCGCGGACGTGCGTAAAAAAGTAAATCAGATGATGGAAGGAAAAGCCTTGTTTAATTTTTAAAAAAAAGTTACCGATTTTTTTGAAATTTTATTTTACATTTGATAGAGAGTAAGCATTTTTTTTAATTTAATTTTAGGATAACTGTTTGGATCACAAGTCTTACACGTTTTTGGAAATCAAACAGAAGATGGTTAATTACTGTGTTTATCAGGACCGGTGCCATCAGGAAGTGGAGCAGAAAATGCGCGATTTTTTACTGGTGCCGGAAGCAAAAGATGAAATCCTGCTTTATTTGATGCGGGAAAATTATCTGAATGAAGAAAGATTTGCGCGGAGCTATATACGGGGAAAGTTTTACATTAAATCATGGGGAAGGATTAAAATCAAAAACCATCTGAAATTTAAAGGCGTGCCCGAAAAACTGATCAATAAAAGTTTTGATGAAATTGATGAAGACGATTATGAAAGAACATTGCAGAAACTTTGGCATGATTATTATAGCAGGCAGGGCGGCACACAGGTCTATCAGAAAAAATCGAAGACGATCAAGTATTTGTTAGGAAAGGGATTTGAGTATGAAAATATTCAGGAGGTGATGAAAGAAAGTGGTTTATGAGACTACGCAGATAATTTTCAAAGTATAGCATAGTATTTTCCCACCCCTGTTTAGCCTGTAAACATTGGCATGGTGAATTAAGTGCAGCCGTGTTTAAGGAAGAGCTTCGAGAAAAATGACCCATATTTCATTTTTTTTTAATTAATTTGCAGGATATTTCGTTATATAAAAACACAACATTTGAAAAAAAAATTTACTATGAAAAAAATTAATCTTCTTATTGCGCTCTTCCTTTTTATGGAGGTCAGTGCCCAGTACAGCGGCGAGTCAAGAATCGGGTTTACGGGTAATTTTCACCAGGGATCAATAGTGAATGTTCACGACCGGTCCAATGGAAGATATGGCGGAACATTGGGAGTTGTGGCAGAGATTCCTATCAAAAGTGCCGATATTACAGGTGGGGAAAATATTTTCCTGATGCCGATGGTGGAATACAGTATGCAGGGAGAAAACTCAACGGTTAACGTCGCAAAATGGGGGCGTCAGAAATTCCACAATGATTATGTTGCGGCGCAACTGTACTTGAAATACTTCTTTAATCCAGGCCGAAATTTAAGTGAATATTTTGTTTTTGCAGGACCAAGAGTCGAATTTTTGGTAAGGGAAAAGCGTGAAACGAGCTCACAGTACGAGACAACCCACTTCAAATTTAACCATGATGACGAAATAAATAGTTTAGGCATCGGTGTTTCTGTTGGTGTAGGAACACGGGTAATAGACAACCTGGAAGCCTTCTTGCGCTTTGACCGTGGCTTTTCAAAGGTGTATCCCAATGCTATTAATGGGGTGACTTATAACCGCCAATTGAGCGTAGGTGTAAACTATTACCTGGGCGGGAACAGATATTACTAAGCTGTAAAAAATACTAAGGCTTTATTTGCCATTAAAAAAAATAATGAAGAAATATTTGTATACGTTTGTTGTACTAGCAACATTTTTAAGCTCTTGCAAGCCGAAAGAGAATATCGTTTATCTTTCTAATGATAATTTTGAACAGGAAGTTTCTCAGGCTAAATACGTGGGTCTTCATATTCAGGAGGGGGATAAACTGGAAATTCTGGTCTCTGCTTTTGATGAAATTGCCGTAAGGCCATTCAATCAGGCAACAATGGCAAGGACGGGTTCAGCGGGAACTGGGAGCAACACAAATCAAAATGCGGGCACAGCTCGTTCCGAATATACAGTTAGTGCAGAAGGTACAATCAATTTTCCGGTTTTAGGCATTATTTATTGTGAGGGGATGACCAAAAAGCAATTAAAGGACGATTTAGAAAACCGTTTGTTGCGGTATCTGACAGACCCTATGGTTACCGTAACCTTAACGAATTTTAATTTCAGTGTATTAGGCGAAGTAAAGAGTCCGGGGCAGAAAACGAGTACTACTGAAAAGCTCAATATTTTTCAGGCTCTAGCGTTGGCGGGCGATGCGACCTATGACGCTAATAAAACTAACGTGAAATTGATCCGATATTCCGAAACAGAGGAACGCGATAAAATTATTACCCTAGATCTTTCGGAAGCCTCCATTATCAGCTCTCCGTATTATTACTTGCAGCAAAACGATATTCTATATGTGGAACCGGACAAAAACAAACAGATAGCGGTGAAAACAAATTCCGCTTTGGATCAATGGATTAGATATGGTGGCGTGGCATTGGGACTAATTACTTTAATCATTTCACTAACCCGCTAATTTACGCTATGGAACTTCTGGAAAATTCTACATCGTTGAAGCAGGCACAACCATTTAATATAAAGAAAGAAATAGGTAAATATATTAGTAAATGGCCCTGGTTTCTTTTAAGTATGGCTTTATTTTTTGCCGCAGCTAAAATCTACTTACGCTATGCGGAGCCACAATATTACAGCACAACATCTCTAAAACTCCAAGAAACAAAAGGTAATAATACAGCAGCTTTAAGCGACCTGAAAACCCTTGGGGTCGGCATCAGTGGTGATACCGAATTGCAGGGTGAAACTACCATTATTGTTTCCAAACCCATTTTGACTCAGGTGGTAAAAAATCTGAATCTTAATGTTGATTTTTACAGTATCGGAAAAATTAAAGAGATTGAATTATATGAGGACTCACCCCTAAACGGCAAGATAATCTCACTGAACAATCCCGAGAATTTTCGGAGTGCTACGTATATTATAAATCCCGTCGGAAAGAATTCGTATAAATTCGACAATTCGAATTCTGTTTACCGTTTCGGTTCACCTGTTAATCTAAGTTTCGGTACGGTGCAAATCGACGCCAAGCCGGGTAATACGATGAGATCTCCTCTGAAAGTAGTTTTCCGCTCCTTAGGTGCGGCAATTAGTAATTTGGAAAGGCGGATAACGGTGACATTGCCTCCCAACAAAGGTTTGCTCATGGATCTTTCCTATGTGGGACCTACACCACGAAAATCCGAAGATATTTTAAATGAACTTTCGAAGCAGTATATTCTGGATGGTATCAATGATAAAAATCAGGAAGCTCAGAATACCCAGAACTTTATCAACGACAGACTGGCTATCATTACCGATGATCTATCCGGCATTGAAGGTGAGAAAGAACAGTTTAAACGTAGCAACCAGATTACGGATCTGGAGGCGCAGGCGGGAATTTCCCTAAACAATGCGGAGGAAAATACGAAAGCGATTCTGAGCAATACCATGCAGTTGGATCTCATCAATTCAGTTTTAGCCGCAAGCGCCGGGGGCCAATTGATACCATCAGGTATGGGCCTTCCGGGGGGTGCTGAAGCTTCGATTTCACAATATAATGATTTGGTCATTAACCGTAACCGTGTGCTAAAGCAAGCTACGCCGGAAAATCCCGCCGTCATTGAAATGAACAAACAGATTGCGACACTTAAAAATCTTATCCGGCAAAATTTATTAGAATCGCGAGAAACCTTACAGCTGCAGATAGCCCAGGCAAAAGGGCAGCTGAATATTGCAAAAGGCAATATCAGTAAGTTCCCGACCCAGGAAAAAATATTCCGCAGTATCGATAGGCAGCAAAACCTAAAAGAACAGCTCTACCTCTACCTTTTACAGAAAAGGGAAGAGAATGCAATTACGCTGGCGGTGACGGCACCAAAAGCCAAAATTGTCAATCCCGCATACACCACAGGCATCATACAGCCGAATGTCGACCAGATCCTGTACGGTGCTTTAGCGGCGGGATTTTTATTGCCATTGTTGCTCCTTGTCGGAGCCAACTTCTTAGATACCCGGGTTCATACCAAACAGGAAATCTTATCTCAAATACCTAACGGGTCCGTCCTGGCGGAAATTCCTTTTCACGACGAGGTGCATAAAATGGTTCATTCAGGTGATTTTTCCGTCTTTGCGGAATCGTTCCGGATTCTTGCCTCAAACCTAAAGTATTTAATTCGTGCAAAAGAGCAGACCGACGGTGGTGTGATCTTAATCACTTCATCCGTAAAAGGCGAAGGAAAAACCACCATATCCATGAATCTGGCCTTAACCCTGGCGGGAAAAAACAAAGTCATTGTTGTAGGCGCTGACATCCGAAATCCGCAACTGCACCGGTTTATTATAGGCGAGAATACGGGATTGACCGACTTCCTGGTTTCTGAAAACGATAACCCGGCAACCTTTATCGTTCCGTCGAAAATCCATAACAATTTGGACGTCCTCTTCAGTGGTCCCACTGCACCGAATCCTAATGACCTTCTTGATATGGACAAATTTGACAAGCTCATTGAGTATTTACAGCGGCACTACGATTATGTTATCCTGGATTCTGCGCCGGTCATGCTGGTGAGTGATACCCTACATCTCGTCGAAAATGCAGACGTTGTGCTTTATGCTGTTAAATCTGACTTCACAGAAAAAGAAATGGTTACTTTTGCAGATGGTTTTCAGCATGACTATGGTGTAGAGAATATGGCGTATGTTTTAAACGGTGTAAAAGCGGAAAGTACAAGATATGGAAAGAAATATGGTTATGGCTACTATTCCTATACACATGAAGAAGAGCAAAAATGGTGGAAAAAATGGATATAAAAAATAAAAGAATTTTAATAACGGGTGGTGCGGGATTTATAGGTTCCAATTTGTGTGAACACTTTATTCAAAAAGGTGCAATTGTAACTTGCTTAGATAATTTTTCTACAGGTTTCCAGAAAAATATAGACCATTTAAAAGGAAATGTAAACTTTCAATTAGTTGAAGGTGATATTCGTGATTTGCAAACCTGCATAGACCTCTCAAAAAATCAGGACTTTATATCGCACCAAGCTGCTTTGGGATCAGTTCCCAGGTCTATCAATGACCCAATTACAACTAACGAGGTAAATGTTGGTGGCTTTTTAAATATGTTGGTGGCCGCACGTGATGCAAAGGTCAAACGATTTGTGTATGCTGCAAGTTCATCTACTTACGGGGATTCTGAATCATTACCAAAAGTTGAAGACGTTATTGGTAAACCCCTTTCTCCTTATGCAATTACCAAATATGTTAATGAATTATACGCAGATATATTCAGCAAAATTTATGGAGTAGAATGCATTGGATTAAGATATTTCAACGTTTTTGGACGCAGGCAAAACCCTGAAGGCGCGTATGCTGCAGTGATTCCTAAATTTGTAATACAACTTATGAATCACGAAAGCCCGGTGATAAATGGCACTGGTGATTATTCACGGGATTTTACTTATATCGACAATGTCATTCAAATGAACGAAAAGGCCATGCTTTCACAAAGCCCCGAGGCCGCCAACACCGTATACAATACGGCCGTTGGAGACCGCACAACACTAAATATGCTCGTTGCCTACCTTAAGGAATATTTAGGTGCGTTTGATCCGGAAATTCAAAATATTGAAGTAACTTATGGACCGGAGCGTGCTGGTGATATACCACATTCTCTGGCCTCTGTGGAAAAGGCCAAAAAGGTTTTAGGATATAAACCAACTCATACGATAGCATCGGGCTTGAAAGAGGCTGTTAAATGGTATTGGGACCACCTAAAATTGTAATGATGGCGTTGAAAAGGAAATAAACTTACTGTAGAGGTGTATAATGGGAGGTTATTTTAAGTGTACAGTTTCAAAACAATTGACGAATAAAAATTTCCTAAACTCCAATAAGAATTGTTCTTAAAGTTGAGATGTTTTCAAACATCATTTTTTACCGTAATACTATTTCCGCTATAGTGAGTATTTCACTATTTATCAATGTCTTTAAATGTGATCCATTTTTTTTTCGTATTTTTGCAAATCCAAATTGTAGGTTAATATTCTGATTTTTTACAACGAAAATAGATTACCTGACCGTTTCTACGATTGAATTTTTCACAATGTTAAATTATTTATAAATGAATCATAAAATTGCCGTAATCGGATTAGGATATGTAGGTTTACCACTTGCAAGACTTTTTGCCACCAAGTACCCTGTTGTTGGGTTTGATATCAACCAACAGCGGATTGCCGAACTCAATGCCGGCAATGACTTTACCCTCGAGGTGGAAGAAGACCTGCTCAAATCTGTCCTTGTCAAAGTTAACCCTGTCATTCAGAGCGATAGCGAGGAACCTCAGTCCGACGTGAAGCGAGGACTGTACTGTACCCACCAGCTTACCGATATCTCAGACGCCAATATCTATATCATCACAGTACCTACTCCCGTAGACAAAAACAATAAGCCTGACCTTACTCCACTCTACAAGGCCAGTGAAACCGTCGGTAAAGTCCTTAAGAAAGGGGATGTTGTCATTTACGAATCTACGGTTTATCCGGGAGCCACAGAAGAGGAATGTATTCCGGTGCTTGAAAAAGTTTCGGGACTCAAATTCAACGAAGATTTCTTTGCGGGATATTCACCTGAACGCATTAATCCCGGAGACAAGGAGCATACGGTGGAGAAGATCCTGAAAGTAACCTCAGGTTCTACGCCTGAAACTGGAAAAGTGGTAGACGCCCTTTACCGATCGGTGATTACAGCCGGAACGCATCTTGCGCCGACCATTAAAGTAGCTGAAGCTGCGAAAGTCATCGAGAATTCGCAGCGCGACATTAATATTGCTTTTGTGAATGAACTGGCGAAGATTTTTAACCTGATGGACATCAATACCCATGATGTACTTGAAGCGGCAGGAACGAAGTGGAACTTCCTTCCTTTTAAACCGGGTCTCGTAGGCGGCCACTGTATAGGGGTTGATCCCTATTACCTTGCTCAGAAAGCCCAGGAACTAGGTTACCATCCGGAGATCATCCTTGCCGGCCGAAGACTTAATGATTCAATGGGGTCTTATGTGGCCTCGCAGGTGGTGAAAGCTATGATCAAAAAGAACATTGTGATCAACGGTGCAACTTTGCTAATGTTAGGGGTGACTTTTAAAGAGAACTGTCCTGATGTCCGAAATACCAAAATTGTGGATGTCGTGGCTGCATTAAAGGATTACGGCATTGAGGTCACCATTTATGATCCGTGGGCCAATCCCGAAGAAGTAAAGCATGAATATGGTCTGGATTGCACGACTCAATTACTCAATAACCCAAATACTCAATCACTTGAAAAATACGACGCAGTTGTTCTGGGTGTAGCCCACAACGAATTCCTCAACCTCGACCTTAGCCTAAGTCTCAATGATAATTCGGTAACATATGACGTAAAGGGGATTTTAAAAGAAACTGTAGACAGCAGATTATAATTATATTTATACCGGCGGGAATGCATATGTTTTTATTTCAGGTGCCATTTTATTGGTATAACAAAAGAATGACAAACCGAATTTGATTAGCAGAGTAATTCTTTCATCAGAAAGTTATTTAAAAATTAATTAATATTTCAGAATGTCATTAAAAAAACAGGCACTGTCGGGATTGATATGGACATTTTCGCAACAGTTCGGTACTCAGCTTATTAATTTCGTTATTGGGATTATTTTAGCAAGAGTTTTGCTGCCATCTGATTTCGGTACAATTGCGATGTTCGGGGTGGTAATGTCCATCGCGAGTTCATTAATTAATGGCGGATTATCTTCTAGTTTGATAAGGACACAAAATGTAGATGACAAAGATCTTTCAACAATATTCTGGTTTAATGTCTTGGCATCAATACTGATCTACGGTATTGTTTTTATAACTGCACCGTTAATTGCCCACTTTTATGATTTACCCAGTCTTACAGGTATTATTCAGGTGTTCGGATTGGTGTTAATACCAGGCGCATTTGGTGCGGTACAAAGTATTCGGTTTGTAAAAGAGATGGATTTTAAAACACCATTTAAAATTCAATTACCGTCATTAATTATTGGTGGTCTTTCGGGTGTAATTTTTGCATATAAGGGCTTTGGAGTTTGGAGCTTAGTTTATTATCAGCTTATTCAGGCTATTATTTCAAATTTGCAATTTTGGTTTTATAGTAAATGGAAGCCTTCATTTGTTTTTGACAGGAAAAAATTTAAATATCATTTTAATTTTGGATATAAGATGATGCTTTCGGACTTACTTAATAGTATATTTAAGAATATTTATACAGTTGTAATTGGTAAATTGTTTTCGCCGGTTGAACTAGGTTATTATAACCGTGCAGACTCCTTAAAACAATTACCGGTATCTAATTTATCCTCCGCATTGAACAGCGTAACCTTTCCGTTGTTTTCAAAACTTAAAGATAATAACATAAAATTAAAAGACGTGTATAGGAAATTGATGAAAGTAGTCATTTTCATAATTTCACCAGTTCTGTGTATTTCTGTAGTAACAGCAGAACCACTGATCCGCTTTCTTTTATCAGAAAAATGGTTGCCTGCCGTTCCATATTTTCAAATATTAGCCATTAGTGGTATTTTATATCCTATCCATTCTTATAATTTAAATATTTTGAAGGTGAAAGGAAGATCGGATCTGTTTTTAAAACTTGAAATCATTAAAAAGGCCCTTGTAGTTCTAATTCTAATGGTGTCGTTTAAGTACGGAGTTTTAGGAATTGTTTGGGGACAGGTGTTTTTATCTGTAATTTCTTTTTTTATAAATACATATTATTCGGGAAAATTATTACATTTCGGTTCTCTTCATCAAGTATTAGATTTAGTACCTACACTACTAATTTCAGCAATAATTACGATTGTATGTTTTTGGTTTGATAGGCAATTTTTAATTAATACGAGTGATTTTGCCCGTCTAATAGTTGTTACAGTTGGATTTTCGGTTATGTATTTAGCTGCCACATATGCACTAAAGTTTAAAGAATATAATTATATTAAAGAATTAATTACAAAATGATATTAGTTACCCGGCCTTTTCTTCCACCAGTTGAAGAATATAAAAAATACATTGATTCAATATGGGATAGACAGTGGTTAACCAATATGGGACCGCTGGCAAATGAGCTGGAAGACCAGTTGAAAATATACTTAAACGTTCAGAATCTTCACTTTGTAACTAATGGGACCATTGCCCTACAAATGGCTATCAGAGCATTGGATCTGAAAGGCGAAATTATTACCACACCCTTCTCTTTTGTAGCTACTACATCTTCCATTGTATGGGAAGGATGTACGCCTGTTTTTGTCGACATTGATCCGGAATCACTGAATATTGATGCCAGTAAAATAGAGGAAGCTATCACAGATATGACTTCTGCAATTTTAGCAACACATGTTTATGGGAATCCCTGTGATGTTCGAGCCATTGAAGTTATCGCGAAAAAGCACAATTTAAAAGTGATCTATGACGGAGCTCATGCTTTTGGTGTTGAAGTCGATGGTAAATCTATTTTTGAATATGGTGATATTGCTACCTGTTCTCTGCATGCCACCAAACTCTACCATTCAATAGAAGGTGGCCTGGTGATTTGCAAAGATGATGTGATTAATAAAAAGCTAGCTTTTATCAGAAACTTTGGCTTTAACGGACCGGTAAATTTCGCTGAATTAGGTTTAAACGGTAAGAATTCTGAATTTCATGCAGCGATGGGTCTTGCAAATTTAAAATACATTGATATGATTCACGAACACCGAAAAGTTCTTACTCATTCATACGATGAAAGGTTAAAAGATGTAGGCGCCCGTCGCCCAATTTGGCATTCTGCGGCCAAAAACAATTTTGCATACTATCCTCTAATTTTTAAGTCAGAGCGAGATATGATGTCTACTATGGAATATTTAACAGCACACAATGTGCACACTCGACGTTATTTCTACCCTTCACTAGCAATGTCTTTACCTTATGTTGAGCATAAAAATTTAGAGATTACAGATGATATCTCAAAGAAAGTATTATGCCTCCCTTTATATTATGATTTAACCTTACAGCAGCTTGACAATATTTGCGAATTAATTGTTAACAGAAATATATATGGAGTCTGAAATCATTATAGTTGGCATCGGCCGAAATACAGGGGTGACTGTTGAATTGGCGGAATTATGTGGCTTTGCTGTAAAAGGTCTACTGCATTACGACGTTGAACTTACCAACACAGAAAAGTGGGGTTATTCTGTGCTGGGACAAACGGACGATTTCATTTCAAATAACATTTCTAGAATGAATTTTGCACTTTCTATTGGTGATAATAAAGTTCGTACAGAAAATTATCAGAAAATTATCAGAAAAGGTGGACGGTTTCCTACATTAATACATCCCACAGCAACCGTTTCAAGATTTGCAGCAATTAAGGAAGGGGTACAGGTTCATGCAAACTCTACAATACAGGCTGATGTGTCGATTGGTTCCAACACCATAATTTCCTTTGGTGTAGGTATAACTCACAGTGTAATTATTGATGAAAATTGTTATGTAGCGGGGCATAGCATTGTTGGTGCTTACACCCAAATTGGCAAAAATGTCTTTATTGGCATGGGTTCTACCATCATATCAGGTAAGGTTCCTGAGATTGGAAACAATGCAATTATAGGTGCAGGTTCTCTTGTAACCAAAAGAGTGCGGGAAAACTCAAATATTTTCGGCCGGCCTGCCAAATGAGCAAGCCTTTTAGCCCATTAATGATAGGATGCTAAATTCAAGTTATGCAAAAAAAAATTATATATCATATTCATACCGACAGGAAATTTCTTAATAATACCAAAAGGTTTGATAATAACTTATTTACAAATATTATAATATATATATCTTTTGAAAATTTAAACAATTTCGACGATTATACAATTTATAATTTTTATGCGGCTCTGGACAATACTAGCGAAGTAGTAGAATTAGTTGCTGATGGTGATCTGGTTGTATTCTACGGACTGTGTCATTTGAAAGTTAAAATATTGAAAAAACTGCCGGACAAACAAAAGAAAATATGGCGATTTTTTGGATATGAGTTGTATGGAAAAAGAAAAGATTTGATGTTTGATAAAGAAACATATAAACTCTTTGAACATAGAAGAGGTTTTTCTGGCACTTTGTTTATGTGGCTTAGAACTTTAAAAAGAAAATACTCAAATTACAGAGATGAGCAATTATTTAAAAAGTTTGATTATATAAGTATGTTTTGCGAAGAAGAATACAACTTCCTTCTTAAATATTTCAAGCTACCAAATCTTCTCTTACTCAATCTAATGGAGCAGGACGAACCAGTCCGGTTTAATACAAATAAAAAAAGCACAATTATATTAGGCAATAGTAGGATGCCGTACAACAATCATTTCGAAATGCTTAGTATTGTACAAGAAAGTTGCACTCCACACTACAATTTTAAGCTCTTATTTAATTACGGTCCAGTGGGAACACTCTCACGCGCTGTTGAAGACCGAACAAAATCAATAAATAATGTTATTATTGTGAATGATTTCATGACGCCGAAAGATTTTATAGAATTTTATGACGATGCCTCTGCATTGGTAATCAACAGTTATCGCCAGATGGCCCTTGGAAATATTTTTACAGGTCTAAAAAAAGGAGTGAAAATCTATCTTAATGATAAAAATGTAATAAAAAAATGGTTAGAGGATCTGGGATTTATTATTTCAAGCATTGAAAATCTGAAAATTGACTTGGAAACAGGTAATGCTTCATTGTCGGAAAAAGAAATGATGCATAATGCAACACTGTTTAAAGAATTACCCGTGAGGTATACAAAAACAGATTTTAATAATAAAGTGACGCAGTTATTAGCTAAATAATGGGTAGAAAAATTAAAATTCTTCATATACAGGAAACCATTGGTTCCGGCGGCGTGGAAAGACGTAGATTGTCAATGGCCAAACATTTGGATAAATTTATTTTTGATCAAAAATTTATCTGCACATATGCCTACGGAAATATCCCGGACGAAATTAGCGCAGAAGGATATGAAGTACTACCGATAGGACAGCTTAAATCTCCACTCCATTGGTCTCAGCATAGAAAAGTACAGAAAATCATTCAGGAATATCAACCCGACATTATTCATGGCGCAGTTTTCGAGGGGGTAACTTTGGCTGCCATCAACGGCTGGCTGAAGAAAGTACCTGTCGTTATCATTGAAGAAACTTCATTTCCGGTCAACCGGACTTGGAAAGGAAATCTTCTTATGAAACTCTTCTCGATGATTTCGCATAAAGTTATCGGCGTTTCCCAGGCAGCAACGGATGAATATTTAAAAGGGGAATTAAAATTGTCTGATAAAAAAGTGATTTTAGTAAACAACGGTGTAGCGCAACCCAGACAAGTTTCAGAAGTAGAACTTCACGAAGAAAAAAAGAGATGGGGGATTGAAGATTATGATTTTGTTATTGGTTCTATCGGTAGAATGGTGAGTGATGCAAACAAAAGATTTTCAGATCTGATTAGAGCTTTTGCAGATTTTGCAAGAAACAAAAAGGACGTAAAACTACTGCTCATAGGCGAAGGACCTAAAAAGTTTGGATATGAAAAATTGGTAAAAGATTTGGGGATTTGTAATAAAGTCATATTTACCGGTTATCAATCCGATGTTTCTCTTTTTTATCAAATGATGGATGTTTTTGCATTGGTATCCAGAAATGAATCTTTCGGTTTGGTACTCGCCGAAGCCATGCTCAATAAGCTTCCAGTCATTGCCACAAAAGTAGGCGGAATGAAATACATCGTAGAGGATCGAAAAACTGGATTTTTAGTTCCTGTATATGATGTGCAACAAATAGCTGAAAAGCTTGAAGTGCTTTTTGCTGACAAAACCACACGTCTAAAAATGGGAAGATATGGATATGAAAAAGCATTGAAAGAGTTCACTGAGGAGAGATATGTTAAAATAATAAGTAATTTATACAAACAGTTGAATAATACTAATCAACTATGAAATTATTGCGCTTTCTGCATAGGGTAATATATAAATCTAGAATTTATTATATGCAACTAATATATTCGTATAGATACTATTATACAAAAAGGTTAGCTTTATGTTGTGATATAAGATGTTGTATTAGTTATGTAGGGCAAATGAAAACTAAATTTCCACATCCAGTTGGTATAGTTATAGGGATTGGGGTCAAGATCGGGAGTAATTGCATGATTTTTCAAAATGTAACACTTGGCACAAAATCACTATTTTCATCTGATTATCCTACAATTGGAAATAATGTAATCATAGGCGCAAATAGTATAATTATGGGCGATGTAGAAATTGGTAATGATGTAACAATTGGAGCATTTACATTGGTTAACAGGAGTATACCATCGAAGGCAATTGTAGTTGGTAATCCCGCGCGGATAATTGGATTTAAAGAGTAATATCATGAAAATCCTGAGGCTTTCCACTTATCTGGATTTCGGAGGTGTTGAAACACGTCTCGCAAATGTTTCGCATGTTCAGGCTCATAATGATTGGGTTTTCGTATGTCTTAACCGTGAAGGAAAAGCAGCGGATACTATCAGAACCAATAGAAAAAAAGTGATCAATCTACATGCAAAACCTTCAATTTACAGTGTCTTAACTTTAGTGAAAGTGTATAAAATGCTGAAGAAAATAAAGCCCGATGTTATTCATACTTCAGGAGCAGAAGCAAATTTTCATGGTATTTTGGCTGCGAAGATGGCAGGGATTCGTGTGATTATAGGCGAAGAAATTGGAATACCCAGCCACAGCAAAAAAGCGCAGTTTATTTTTTCCAGGGTTTATGCGCTGGCTGATTATTTAGTCGGAAATTCACAGGCAGTTTTGGATGTGGTTCACCACGTCGACAAAGTGCCTGTAAGAAAACTGGTGAAAATTCCTAACCCAATACTCTTCAGGGATTTATCAGCTTATCCAAAAGAAAGCAGTTCTGATGGTCTTTTGCGGTTACTCATGATTTCCCGTCTGGAACCGGTGAAAAATATTGATGGTGTAATACGGGTTGTTCATAAATTAGTAAATGAAGGTATTGCTGTTCACTTAACTGTCGCAGGAAATGGTGCTGCTGAAGATGAATTAAAAGAATTGGTAGCTGTCTTAAAATTGAATGATTCAGTTTTTTTCACGGGCTTTATCAAAGATCCATATCCTTTTTTAGCCAATGCTGATTTATATATTCTCAATTCTTTTTCAGAAGGATTTTCAAACTCACTTGTTGAAGCGATGTACAGCAAAACTCCATCATTGAGTACTGCAGTCGGTGCCGCTCCGGAAATTATTACAGACCATGAAAATGGCTTTCTAGTATTGCCAAATGATGACGGTGCCTTATACATAAAACTCAAACAGATAATTAGTTTATCTAAAGAAAAAAGAGATGAAATTGCAAAAAAAGGACATGAAATGATCGTTAAGAATTTCTCTTTGGAAAATCATGTTGCAGCACTGATGAAGATTTATAAATAACTAAATGAAAAGAATATATCTTCCTGGTCTTAACGGAATAAGAGCGATTGCTGCCATTGCGGTTATTATTTCTCATATTGGGTTGAACTTAGATTTATACCAAATCCCCAAGGCCGGTGGTTATGCACTTGCGAGTTTTGGTGTCACTATGTTTTTTGCATTGAGTGGTTTTTTGATAACCTACTTACTCTTAAGCGAAAAAGCAAAAACAGATACGATCTCCATTAGAAAATTTTATTTTCGCAGAATACTTCGGATATGGCCGTTATACTATTTTTACTTGCTTGTTGTCCTGATATTCGTCGGTTACAATATTAATAGTTACAGTTGGATGTATTTTTTTCTTTTACCCAATGTTCCATTTGCGCTGGAAGCATCTGCTGTTTTTGCTGCGACATTACCCTATCTAGCGCATTACTGGTCAGTGGGGGTTGAAGAGCAGTTTTATGCTTTTTGGCCATGGGTGATAAGAAAGTCAAAAAACGTTTTTGTTGTATTGATTGTTTTTGCAGTTTCCTTTTTTTTATTTAAGTTATTTCTTACCTTTATCGGTGCTCCAAAATTTTTTATTACTTTTTTCCATTATACCCGCTTTGGTTGTCTGGCGATGGGAGGGATCGCAGCCTATTTATTATTTAATCGAAATGAGATTTTATTAAAAATTACAAAACATAAATTTGCAGAAATTATAGCTTGGGGAATAGTAGTCTTAATCGCAATCGATAAATTCCATTTATTTTCTATCATTGATCATGAAATAGTGACGATTGCTACATTAATTATTATTATTAATCAAGTATATAATTCTAAAAAACTAATTTCGCTTGAAAATAAAATATTCGATTATTTAGGTAAGATTTCGTACGGGTTATACATATATAATCCACTGATCATTTATCTTGTTTCGATCCCCTTACGAAAAATAATTAGGGGTGACACATTACTAAATGTTGTTTTAATTTATACGATTACAATTGTAATGGTCATTATGGTTTCCCACCTATCTTATTTTTATTTTGAAAAGTTATTTTTAAAGTTTAAAGATCAATTTGCCGTAGTAAAAAGTAAAAGCAGTGCTTCATGAAAAACCTCGTCTTTATCACCCGGGACGGATCCGCAGTCTCCTAAAAGCAAGTATTTATTATGAAGGTTCTTAAACTTACAACTCTTCTAGATTTCGGCGGACAGGAAAAGCAATATCTTAGCGTAACCGAAAAACCTGAATTGCTTAATCACCAATATGTGTTTGCAGCCCTTGGGTTCGGTGGGAATGCAGAGAAGGAATTAAAAAAAAGAGGTTTTGAAGTATATATTCTCAACCGGAATTTCTCCATTCGGAATCTTTCTAATATTTGGGCGGTATATCGCTTAATTAAAAAAATTAAGCCTGATGTAGTGCATACCGCAGCGGCGGAAGCTAATTTTCATGGCATTATTGCCGCAAAATTAGCCGGTGTAAAAACCATTATTGGTGAAGAGATTGGAATTCCAAATCATTCAGGTATAGCAAAAAGAATCTTTAGATGGGTCTACCAACTGACTGATAATGTCATTTGTGTTTCGGCTTCAGTTAAAAACCATTTGGTCGCTACGAGAGAAATTCGGGAAGAGAAGGGAGTGGTCATTTACAATCCGGTAAGTGTGCCAAAAGTACTTCCACTGATTGAAAATAAAAGGTTTAGGATTGTGTATATAGGTCGTCTGGAAAAAGTAAAAAATGTAGCCTCATTGATTAAGGCATTTGCAAAACTCTCAGATGATATTATAGAGCTTATATTGGTGGGCGACGGTAGAGAAAAAGAAAGTTTAGAAAATCTTGTGACAGATTTAAAGATTTCCGATAAAGTTTATTTTAAAGGATTTTGCAGTGAACCATCAAAATATCTTTGTTCCGCTGATTTATTTGTATTGCCGTCCTATTCAGAAGGTTTTGGTATCGCTGCAGTTGAAGCTATGTTTTTAAAAGTGCCGGTTTTGGCTACAAACATAGGCGGTGTTCACGAGTTTATTACTGATGGACAAACCGGCTGGCTTTTTAATCCCAATGATCCGGAAGAGCTGAAAAAAAAGTTGGAAGAGATCATAAAATCCAAAATTTTGAAAAAAGTTGGATGGAAAGGTTATGAGTCTGCGGTAAATACTTTTAGTATTGAAAATTATGTAAAAGATTTGGAAAACTTTTATTTGCTAACTCATGGTTAAAAACCTTCTCTTCATCACCTGGGACGGTCCGCAGACTTCGTATATGGGAGGGCTTTTTATGCCCATCTTCCACGAAATGGCAAAACAGGGCGATCGTGCTTTTCATGTGATGCAGTTCAGCTGGGCAGATGAGGGGAAAACTTCGGGGGTAAAAAAAGCAGCAAAAGTTTTTGGTATCAAATATACCGCTGTTCCCATCTTTAAAAAACCGCTGGCTTCTCTAGGAAGTATGGTTACCCTTTTTACTTCATCAGGGAAAATTGAGCAATACATCAAAGAGCATCAAATTGATATCGTAATGCGGCGGAGTACCTTTCCTGCATTCATGGTCAGTAAAATAAAAAAGAGAAAGTTTAAAATCATCTTCGATGCGGACGGACTTCCTATTGAAGAACATGCGGGTTTTACCGCACTAAAAAAAGAGAGTCTCCATGAGTTTAAATAAGTCGTTATATTTTCCTGGTTTAAATGGAATCAGAGCTTTTGCTGCTATGGCAGTAGTAATCTCTCATATTAACAATCGGTTAGAGCTTTTTGATGTTTCAGGATTACCTTTGATGAATATGGCAGATTTTGCGGTTTCTGTTTTCTTTTCTTTAAGCGGTTTTTTAATTACCTACTTGCTATTGTTGGAACTAAAAAATACAGGCTCCATTAATATAAAAAGTTTTTATGTTAGGAGAATTTTACGGATTTGGCCACTCTATTATCTCTATCTTTTCCTGTCTGCTTTAGTAATGGGTTTCGATACCCTTACCTGGGTTTTTCTATTGTATATTTTTATTTTACCTAACTTTAGAAATTCACTTGCACAATTTTTTAATGGTGCTGTATCATCACTCTCATTCGGAAATTACTTGGTGGGGCACTATTGGTCGTTAGGTGTGGAAGAGCAATTTTATGCGTTTTGGCCTTGGTTTATAAGAAGAAATAAAAAAATTCTTCAATTTTTAATCGTTTTTCCATTTGTGTTCATTTTATTGAAAGTCGTTTTAAATCTGCTTAATGCACCCTACAGTATCTTAGTGTTTGTAAATTATTCCCGTTTTGGATGTATGGCAATTGGTGCTTTGGGGGCATACCTTTATTTCTATCATAAAGATTTAATTCTCAGATTAAATAACCGTTATTTAGAGATTGCAACATACATTTTTTTTATATTAATAATTTTTAATAAATTTAAAATAAGTTCTGCTATCGATCATGAGATTGCTTCCTTCTTCACTTTAGTGTTGATTATTTCTCAAATAAGCAACCCCGAGAAGCTCATTTCGTTTGAAAATCCTATCTTCAATTTTTTAGGCAAAATTTCTTTTGGATTGTATGTTTGGAATCCACTTGTTATCTATCTATGTTCATTCGTATTAATTGATTTTCTTTCTATTTTTAATTTTAGTAATACAATTAATTTAATTATTGTATTTGTTTTTAACATATTCTTTATAATACTAGTCTCGTATTTATCATATGAGTATTTTGAAAAGAGATTTTTGAAAATTAAGAAAAAGTTTATGATTGTTAAAAGTTCAAACGCCGCCCATGAAAAATAAAAACCTCCTCTTTATCACCTGGGACGGCCCGCAGACTTCCTATATGGAAGGGCTGTTTATGCCCATTTTCCATGAAATGGCAAAGCGCGGTGATCTTGCTTTTCATGTCATGCAGTTCACCTGGGCAGACAGGGAGAAAACGGCTGCTGTAAAGAAAGCAGCAGAAGGTTTCGGCATCCGCTATACTGCCGTTCCCATTCTTAAAAAGCCGGTGGCTGCCCTGGGAAGTATGATCACGCTATTTACTTCTTCATGGAAAATTGAAAAGTACATCAAAGAACACCATATTGAGATCGTGATGCCGCGGAGTACTTTTCCGGCCTTTATGGTCAGCCAAACCAAAAACAAAAAATTTAAAATCATCTTCGATGCGGACGGACTTCCCATTGAAGAGCGCGTAGATTTTGCCGGGCTTCAAAAAGAGAGCAGGCAATACCGCTGGATGAAATCAATAGAAACCCGAATGCTGAAAAATGCGGATCATGTCATTACGCGCACGCAAAAAGCAGTGGAGGTTCATCTTCAGACGATTGGTGAAGATTACCGTCCGAAATTTTCGGTGGTACAGAATGGCAGATGTACAGCCACGTTCCGGTATGGTGAGGTACAAAGAATAAAAATGAGAAAACAACTGGTTACAGAAAATGAACTGCTGTTCGTCTACGCCGGTTCCCTTGGGCCCCAGTACTGTTTTGGCGAAATGATGGAAATCTTTGAAAATTATGCCGCAACCCACCCCACGCATTTCCTCATCCTTACAGGGAATACAGCCTATGCAGAAAGCCAGATCCCGCCAGATTTTCATTCCAAAATCACCGTAAAAAAAGTCCCTGTGGCGGAAGTTCCGGATTATCTAAATGCCGCGGATTTTGCTTTTGCTCTCCGCCAGCCTTCCTTCAGCATGCAGGGGGTAGCCCCAATCAAGCTGGGGGAATACCTGCTTTGCGGACTTCCGGTTCTTGCCAGTAAAGGCATTGGCGACAGTGAAGCAATTCTTGAAAACTTTGAGGGCTGCCTGCTCTACGACCACAGCAGAGGAATAGCAGCGCAGCTGCAGGAAATCCTGACTTTTGCAGAAAATGCTATCTTTGCTGACAGAAATAAGATCAGCGAAAGCGCAGGGCGTTATTTTTCCCTGCGAGCTGCAGCTGAAAGCTACCTTACTGTATTAGAAAAAAATAAAAATGAGAAATAAGAACATCCTGATTACAGGCGGCGCCGGTTTTATTGGCTCCAATCTGGCATTAAAACTGATAGAAAAAGGACATCGGGTTACGGTACTTGATAACCTGTCCGAACAGATTCACGGTAAAAATTCAGATCTGCTCAATACGATAATTGATAAAGTACACTTCATCCACGGTGATGTAAGATATGCTGATGACTGGGTGAAAGCCTTGAAAGAACAGCAGGTCGTGGTTCACTTGGCTGCTGAGACCGGTACGGGGCAGTCCATGTACGAAGTAAAAAAATACACGGATGTCAATATAACCGGTACTGCCATCTTTCTGGATTACCTAGTCAACGGCGAGCATTCGGTGGAAAAGGTAATCATTGCATCATCCCGTGCAATCTACGGCGAGGGAAAATACCAGTGCTCAACACACGGTATCATCTATCCGGATGAAAGACATGAAGAGGATCTTTTAAAGGGGGAGTTTGAACCAAAGTGTCCGCTCTGTAATCAGGATTTGCAGCTTCAGGCAACCGATGAGCAGTCCAGAATCCATCCTTCCTCAGTGTATGGAATTACCAAACAGAATCAGGAACAGATGGTGATGAACGTGTGTAAATCCATCGGAATTCCAGCTGTAGGCTTCCGATACCAGAATGTGTATGGACCCGGACAGTCACTTAAGAATCCTTATACCGGCATCCTTTCGATATTTTCTACCCAGATTAAAAACGGAAACAACATCAATATCTTCGAAGACGGTTTGGAAAGTCGCGACTTTGTGTATATCGATGATGTGGTAAAGGCTACGGTACTTGGAATTGAAAAAGAGGAAGCCAATTTTGAAGTTTTCAACGTTGGGTATGGGAAAGGAACTACGGTAACCGAGGTGGCACATACCTTAAAGAAACGCTATCAGTCTGAAGTAAACATCACGGAAACCGGAAATTTCCGGTTAGGTGATATACGCCATAATTTTGCAGACCTGACTAAAATTCAAGATAAATTAGGGTTCCATCCCGACTTTGATTTCCAAGCAGGGGTAACCCGTTTTACGGAATGGGTAAATCAGCAGGAAGTGCAGGAGGATCACTATTCACAGTCCATTGCCGAAATGAAAGCCAAAGGTCTTTTTAAATAGAGTATGCAGAATTTTGTGTTTTTCACGATGAACGATTTCCGCAAAGAAGGCGGCGGTACCATCCGCATGCTGGGAATCATCAATGAACTGGCTAAAGTAAATCCAAATTTCACGCTGATTTCAAATATCCACGACCGCTCAAAAGTTCATGCATCAGTAAAGCATGTGTCGCTGGATTATACCGCTACTGCAGAGGAAAAACGGAGGATACAGTTTCTTCTGGGACTTTTTGGGTACAGAGGGCTTAACGGGAACTCAAAAATTTTACTTGACAGGTTAAAGGAAGTTTTCCGCGAGGTGAATAAAGATTCACGCTTTGTGTTTTTTGAATATCTCGATAATTCAATAGGATACTGGCTGAAGATGAATAGCATTATAAGTGGCTACACGAATGATGTGCATGGCATCGCAAGGAATGAATTTGCATTTCAGGCAAAAAAAGCGAATACAGTAAAAGCCAGTCTCATGTTCAGGGTTAAAAAAGCTGTTTCAGAAAAGCTCGACAAAAAAGTATTTGAAAATGCAGACGGTATTTTTTATGCAAGCGAAGCCATGTACCAGTATTTTAAGGATTTATATCCTGTGTTGGCAAAGAAAAGAAACCTGTTTCTGCCTTATGTTTTGAATCCACAGAATGTGAAGTCTGCGGACCCGAAGACCATAAAAAAATTCAAAGATGAATTTCAGATCACCGACGGTGATTTTGTTTTTCTGTTTGCCGGGGGTTATAAGGAAACAGGAGGTATTCAGGATCTGATATTGGCATTTGAAAGGGTTGCAACAGAGCATGGAAATGCCAAACTTCTTCTGGTAGGCGATGGTCCTACTTATCAGCACTGCAGGGAAATCGCGGACACTTTACAGCATAAAAACCGGATTTTTTTTCTCGGCAGGCAACCTTATGATTATCTGACGTCTTTCCAAGAGATGGCGCACGCGTTGGTTTGCCCGGACCGGCAGAATCTTTTTTCTGATCTCATTGTTCACGTAAAATATCTGGACGCTTTGGTGTCAGGAAAATTGGTAATCAACGGAAGTTTTAAAAGTGTAATGGAAATTAACAGAAATAAACAACTTTCGCTCCTTTTCAAACCTTCAGATGTCGGAGACCTTGCAGCGAAGATGATTGAAGCAATAGAAAATTATGAGGACTTAAGCCAAGAATTTGCCGATTCCAAAAATTATACCCTCAACCACCTCACCTATAAAAATTATATCAGGAACCTGATTTAAAAAAAATGATCCTTGATCTCATTTATATTCCGATTATTATTGTGCTGGGGCTTGGCTTTATTAACCTCTTTAGCAGCCAACTCACTGTACGGGATACTGACATGCTGAAGAAGCTTTTTTTCTTTCATTTGATGCTTGGGGTGTATTATTGTTTTTTTATTAAAGGGGATGCGATAGGGTATTGGCGGGTACCTAAAGCGTACACTTTTGATACTTTCAAAGAAGATCTTTTTAACGGTGAAGGAACCATGTTTATGTATGCCTTTAATTTCATGTTCTCGAACGTGCTGAACATGTCCTATCTCTCCAACACCCTTCTTTATTCTCTTTTTGGCTTTATGGGGCTCACCTTCTTCTATATGGTGGTGGTAAAGACGATTCCGTACAATAAAATGATCAATGGCTTTGTGCTCTTTCCGCTCATCTTCTTTCTGCCGAACCTTCATTTCTGGAGTGCCGGCGTAGGAAAGGACACGACCCTCTTTCTCTGCATCGGCATGTTCACCTACGCCATCCTGAAACCGGTAACCCGGATTCCTCTCATCGTCATCAGCATGCTGCTGGCCATGGCGATCCGGCCCCATATCGTGCTGTTCCTCATGGCAGGTTTTGGGCTGGCCTATATTTTTGGCGGTAAGGTCTCGGTCTTTCAGCGAGTGCTTTTTTCCGGAGTACTCATTGGCGTTGGCCTGGCCATTCTGCCCTCGGTGATGGAGTTTGCCAAGATTGAAGAAGCCTCATCGGAGGGTTTTGACAAGTTCGCGGAAGGAAAGGCTGCAGTACTCAGTAGAGCCGGGTCAGGTTCCCGAATTGATGTCAGCGGGATGCCGTTTCCTTTGAAAGTACTTACCTTCTGGTTCCGACCTTTTTTCTTTGATGTCCGCAACCTGAATGGCCTCGTCGCCTCCATTGAAAATCTCATCTTCGTCATCATTTTTATCAAAGCCATGCGCAGCCGACCCTTGGTGGCGTTCAGAAAAGCACCCTTTGTCATCAAAGGATTGGTTTTCTTTCTCATCTTTGGCTCATTCGCCTTTTCCCAGTCCCTGGGAAATGTGGGCATTATGATCCGCATGAGGAACATGTTCCTGCCGGGCATGCTCATATACATAATGTGGGTATTTTCATACCAGCAGCAGGTGGCGAAAGAGCAATTGCTGGTGCACCGTGAAAACTTGAAACGGAATGCAACGGTGAAAAAGAAAGGCGCGAAAGGGTAAACATACATTGGAAAGATAGTAATACGCGGTTCTTCCATTGAGAGAAAGCCTAGTTCAGTGCATTGCTGTGTCATTCAGGTGTGCTTCATTCTTTACAACAACAAGTGACACTTAATCATGTGCAATGTCAGTACAAGGTACGAGTAACGAAGCAATTTTGTGTAGGCAGTTCCACCTGTGGAAAAGTTATTTTTGAAAACATTGGCTGGGTGAATATATCATACGTTATTTTTTCCAAAGGATTAGCAAATATCTTCCTATTTTTACTGCAGAAATGAAGATTCTCCACCGTATTTTTCCGGTTCTGTTGCTGGGGTACCACTTGCTTTTTGCCTTGTTTGGATACCAATATGTCCTGACCCATCACGGCGATGCTGAACGGTATTGGTTTCTTAGGCAGGATCTTTCGCGGTCGTCGTGGTTAACATTCCTGAATCCAGGCACCGATGTGGTGAAGGTCTTTACTTTTCCGCTGGTGAAGTTTCTTCATCTGAAATTCTGGAGTGGCTTCCTCATCTTTAGTCTGGTAAGTTTTGCTGGGGTCTTAATCCTTTACCGGAATTTAATGCGGATCACCGGAAGTAAAGTGAAACTGCAGCTTCTGGTTTTGGTGGTTATGCTGCTTCCGAACCTTCACTTTTGGACTTCCCTCATCGGTAAGGAAGCCCTACTGATCATTCCGTTGGTAGTGTTCAGCAGAGAAGTCTGCAGGCAACGTTATTTTAGTATTCTGCTGCTCACTTCAACTTTACTCACGGCCCTGGTACGTCCTCATATCGCCTTTGTATTATTCCTAAGTTATGTCCTGGCATTGTTATTTACATTTCCACTTTCTCGAAAGAGGAAGGCAACGTTATTGGGAGGACTCGGTTTGATGACCTTATTATTTACCTGGCTGCTCACCAGCATTCAGGATTTCAGTGGTGGGTTTCAGCGGGTAGTTCAAAAATATGAAGCCCATATCCGCTATTTTAAAAAAACAGACAGTTATGTTCCTCTTGACCAGTATCCACTGCCCTATAAATTCTTTACCTTCTGGTTTCGTCCGTTGCCTTTTGAGAAAGAAGGGTGGTTATATGGCGTAATCAGTATGGAAAATACCTTTTTCCTTATACTTTCCCTCTTTGCAGCTTATTATTCGGTAAAATATTTCAGTATTCTGAAAAAGCGAATACTGTTCGTTTTTCCTGTAATCATGATTTTTATCTTCACATTGATGTATGTTTATGCCTACGCCAACTTTGGTATCATCCTGCGGACTAAGGTGATGGCTGCACCGTTCCTCTATTTTTTGATTCTTGAAATAGGGTCCGTACACTTTTCAAACCATGATTTTGCAGAGTCTCAATAATGCACGGGATTTAAATCGGGACTTTTTTACAATTGCCTGGTTTAAACAAAGCTGCTTTTTTCAATTCTTCCTATCTTTGTCAAAATACTTTCACCTTAGTTTATACATTCTTGAAAAAACTCCTCCGCATCACCACCGTTCCCATTTCCCTTGACAAACTTTTAGGAAAGCAGCTGTCTTTTATGAATCAGTATTATGAGGTAACTGCCGTTTCCGCCGATGCATCAGAGCTCGCACGCGTGGCGATGAAATATGGCGTGAAACATCATCATGTAGAAATGACGCGGGAAATATCGCCGGTTAAAGATATTTTAGCAGTAATAAAGCTATTCCGTTATCTTCGAAAAGAAAAACCAGAAATAGTTCACAGCCACACCCCAAAAGCTGGTATTGTGGGAATGATGGCTGCATGGCTCGCCGGTGTTCCAAATCGGTTTCATACCGTTGCTGGTTTACCCTTAATGGAAGCTACTGGTACAAAGAGAAAAATCCTAAACCAAGTAGAAAGCCTTACTTATCGCTTTGCTACCAAAGTTTACCCCAATTCTTATGGACTAAAAGAAATTATATTAGAACAAAAATTCTGCTCACCTGAAAAATTAAAAGTTTTAGGACAAGGCAGCAGCAACGGAATTGACACCAGCCACTTTATGGTGGAGCAAATTAGCATAAATGAAAGAGAACAATTGCGCACAGCTTTAGAAATTAGTTCTCATGATTTCCTCTTTATTTTTGTGGGACGACTGGTAGGAGACAAGGGAATTAATGAATTAGTCCAGGCGTTTAAACAGCTGCAAACTGTAGAAAACGGAAAAAATCCTAAACTTTTATTGGTTGGTCCATTAGAAACCGAATTGGATCCGCTCTTACCCCAGTCCTTACGGGAAATAGAAACTAATAATGCAATTTTAAATGTCGGGTATCAAGATGATGTTCGACCATATTTTGCAATTGCAGATGCCTTGGTTTTTCCAAGCTATCGTGAAGGTTTTCCTAATGTTGTGTTACAGGCAGGAGCGATGGAACTTCCCGCTATCGTTTCAGACATTAATGGTTGTAATGAAATAATTATTAACGGAGAAAACGGTCTAATTATTCCTGCAAAAAATGTAGATGAACTCAAAGACGCCATGTTGAAATTGATAAAGAATAAAGAACTATACAATAAACTGAAAAAAAATGCTCGACTGCGAATTGTTGAAAATTATGAACAGTCTGTCGTCTGGCAGGCAATTTTAGATGAATATAGAAAAGTGGAAAATAATGTATAAAATCTTCTTTAAAAGACTCATCGACTTCCTTGCAGCTTTGCTTGGACTAATCGTCCTCAGCCCCATTTTTTTATTCGTCATGGTCGGTCTTTTTTTTGCGAATAAAGGTCAACCTTTCTTTTTTCAGGTTCGACCGGGAAAAAATGAAAAATTGTTCCAAATTGTCAAGTTTAAAACGATGAGCGATGAGAAAGACTCCAACGGAAATCTTTTACCAGACGAAAAACGCCTAACCAAACTGGGTCAGTTCGTACGAAAAACCTCTTTAGACGAAATACCACAACTGCTCAATGTTTTGGTGGGCGATATGAGTCTCATCGGTCCGCGCCCTTTATTGCCGGAATATCTTCCACTTTATAATACTGTTCAAAAACGTCGGCATGAAGTTCGGCCCGGAATAACCGGCTGGGCTCAGGTTAATGGTCGAAATGCCATATCCTGGGAACAAAAATTTGAATATGATGTTTGGTACGTCGATCATCTCTCATTTGCAATAGATGTGAAGATTTTATTTTTAACTTTAAGGAAAGTAGTGAAACCTGACGGTATTACTGCGGAAGGACATGCCACAATGCCCCGTTTTGATACGCAAGATTAATCAGATATATAAATTATGAGAAAAAATATTTTAGTTACAGGTGCTGGGGCACTATTAGGGCAAGGTATCCTTCGTTTATTACAAGTTGCAGATTTTTCAAAAAAGATATTTACCGCAGATCCTGATCCAAGATCAGCGGGACAATGGCTTGGAGATACAGCGCTCATAATTCCTAAAGTGACGGACCCTAATTATGTAAAAGCTGTTAAAGACATTGTTTTTAAGTACAAAATTGATGCGATTTTAGTGGGAACAGATGTTGAGCTTCCTATTTTTGCGAAGTACAAAGATGAATTCGAAGAAAATTTTAACTGTGTAGTTATTGTCAGCAAAGAACAAGTTATTAAAATCGCAAATGATAAGTTTCTTACTGCCGAGTTTTTAAAACAAAATAATTTTCCCTTCCCTTTTTCGGTAATGGCTGATAGCAAGAATAAACTTTCTGAAATCGAGAATAAGCTCGGATTTCCCTTGTTTGCTAAACCTTTTGATGGTGCACGCTCCTTGGGTATTAAAAAAATTCATAACCATACGGAGTTAATGGAAATTTACGATCCTAAAAGTAATCTTGTTGTTCAGCAATATCTCGATGAGGCTGAGGGCGAATTTACATGTGGCTGTGTGGTGCTTGGTGGTAAATGTGTTGCTATTGTAACCTTGAAAAGAGATTTAAGGGATGGCAATACTTATAGAGCTTACCGCGACGAAAACACCTCGAAATATGATCAGTTCATTATTCCTATAGCAGAAAAATTGAATCCAGACGGCCCCGTAAATTTTCAGTTCCGTATTGCCAATGGCAAACCGGTCATTTTTGAAATCAATGGGCGTTTTAGTGGCACAACGCCAATCAGACAATTTTTCGGATTTAATGAAGTGGAGGCTGTGCTTAAATATTACCTTTTCGGTGAAATTGTAGAGAAGCCAAAATTACGAGATGGAATCGTAATGAGAGCTTGGTCTGACATTTTTATTCCCGAAAAACAAATGCAAAATCTCAAAGAAAACGGCATTTTAGAACAGCCATTGGCTGAGTTTTATAATTTTTCAATTAAGCATTCAAAATGAAAAGTGCTGCAGTTATAGGGTCTAATGGATTTATAGGAAGTGTTATTGTCAAAAAGTTATTAGACCAAAATATTAGCGTTTTTGCAATTTATAATAAAGATGTTGATCGGATTGATCCAAGAGCTAAAATCGTAACTAATGAGCAATTTTTATCTTTGTCAGTGGCACCTGATATTATATTCTTCGTTATTGGAAATTATAATACACCATATAAAGGTCTGTTAGATATAAACCAGATGCTTTATAGATATGTTAAAAATTTTCCTGAAAGCAGGCTCATATATGTTTCTAGCGCAAACGTTTATGGTAATTCTACTAACATTATCACGGAGGAATCGCCGTTTATAAATCCTGGAACATACGCCATGTCTAAACTGTCTGGTGAATTTATCGTTCAATCTCTGAATAATTACTCCATTATACGCTTAGCTTATGTTTTTGGACCTGAAATGACAAATAATTCATTTATACCTACTTTAATAAAATCAGGACGCAATGAAGGAAAAATAACTTTATTCGGAAAGGGAGCAAGAGAACAAGACTATATTTACGTTGATGATGCTGTGGACCTATGCATCGCTGCTGGTATTTCTTCTGCTAATGAAATTTACTTAGGAGCCACCGGTAAATCAACATCAAATTTGGAGGTTGCACAACACATTAAAAGATATATGAATTGCGATATAATATTTAAAGGTGAAGACACAGCTCCATCGTATTATTTTGATCCTTCCGAAACTTTCAGCAAATTAAATTGGGCACCATCTGTATCAATAGAGGAGGGGATCAAAAATATGTTAACATGATTATAACCATTTTTGGAGATGTTCATGGCAATTTAGTTGCCCTGGAAAAATTATTTCGAATAGAGAAAGATGCCACAGATCTCTTTGTTTCTCATGGTGATATTGTCAACTACGGACCGTGGAGTAATCAATGTGTTGAATTTTTGAATGAAATTTCTAATGTTAAGTTATTAAAAGGCAACCATGAACAATTTTATATTGATGGAGAATATGAGGGTAAAAACGAGGTGGCACAAACATTCTTTCAATTTTGTTATCCAAGATTTGATAGCAAATTGATTAGAGATATCTCAAGTTATGATGATCAGTTTTCTGTCGCAGATTACACCATTAAACATACTTTAGGAAACCAATATATTTTCGGTGACACAAATATTGATAAATTAGAGATAACAACAAACTACATATTTGGGCACTCGCACCAGCAGTTTAAACGGGAGATAAATAACTTCATGTTGTATAATACAGGAAGTATTGGTCAAAACAGAAGTTTACTCAATTTATCCTGTTATCTAAAATATGATACCAATAAGAATACTATCGAAATGAAAAATTTTGTTCACGATATTTCAAAAGTTATTCGGGAAATGGAATCTGTTGGTTATCCTGAAGTCTGTTTAGAATATTATAAATCTAAAAAGTTGCTCTAAGTTTACAAAGCAACCAGTGTCCCTGCAAAACGCATCAAATTCCACTAAGTCTATTGCTTCCAAAACGCCTTTTTGATTTCATCTTTTCGCTGCTGGGGCTTTTGATTTTAAGTCCAGTTCTTCTGGTGATGGCTGTACTTGCCGCGTTGGACACCAATTCAAATGGCTTTTTTCTGCAGGAAAGAGTAGGGCAGTACGGCAGATTTTTTAAAATTATTAAACTGCGTAGTATGGATGCAAAAATGCATTCCATTTCTGTCTTTGGGAAATTCCTGCGAAAATCAAAAATTGACGAGCTGCCACAACTTTTTAATGTGCTTGTCGGTGATATGAGTTTTGTGGGTCCGCGGCCGGATATTCCGGGTTATTACGATATTTTGACCGGTGAGGCACGAAAAATTTTAGAATTAAAACCTGGTCTGACTTCCGAAGCGAGCCTCAAGTATTACGACGAAGATTCACTTTTAGCACAGCAGGAAGATCCTTTGTTGTACAATGACACCATACTTTTTCCCGACAAAGTGTACATGAACCTACATTATTATTATAATCGTAGCTTTTTGGGCGATTTGAAGATTATCTTGAAAACGATTTTCAGGTAGGGGTGCGGGGCCTGGGATGAGCGGCCAGTAATCAGTGGAGAGTGGATAGTGGATAGTGGATAGTGGAAATGGTGCCGGATGCGAGATGTGGGTGTTGGGTGGAAAGTGGAATTAGAGGTTATATATTATATATTAGATTTGAGATTCGAGGTTTGACATTCGACATCTTACATTCTACATTCTACATAGTACATAGCACATCCTCATCCTCATCCTCATCCTTTATTCGAGATTTGAATTCCCCATTCACTATCTCATCTTATACCTTGGCAAGCCTATTTCATGCTCCTGCGGATAGGGTGCGCGCCATGTCATGCTCACATCTTCATTGATCTTGCGGTGGACCTCGTAAGATTTTTCTTTATCCAGGGCGTAGCGTGGATCCGGCATAAAAGGCATTTTTGACATCATTAAAACGGTCATTGTAGGGAAATGGAAGTCTACCTCCACCATGCCCAGCAGCAGGTAGCAGCCTCCACCCTTAAAGGGGTATTTCTGCAGGTTGTCGGGGAAGTGGGCGGTATCGAAAAATTCACCTTCTGCATCAATCCATGTTCCGAAAAACATGGTTCCTTTTTTTGTAGGGACATGCTTTCTGGAGATCAGATAAGCCATCATTTTTACCTGCTTTTTGTGGAATTTCAGCAGGTCTTTCGCCATTACCGTTCCGCGGTATTTCGTCTGAAGAAGATCGAACGGGCTGCAGGATACGGCAAAACCCATAATTTCAATTTCATCGAAAGCATCCTCAAAGGGGTCGCGCTTAAGCTGTGGCAGCTGATAGTTTTTATTCAGGTCTTCTTCAAAAAAAGACTGCAGCCTGTACTGCGGTTTACAACAGTTAAGGTGTAGGCGGGCTTCGATGAGCAGCTCATTCTTGGGTTTACCGGTAAAGCGGAAAGCACCCACGAAGATCAGCGTCTGCAGTGTTTCGGCTCCCACCGGAATACGCCTGATAAAATTTTCAAGCGAGGTGAAATCTCCATTTGTGCTTCGTTCGGTGCAAATGTGCTGTGCCATGCGGCTTTCCAGCTTTTCGATATGCATGAATCCCAAAAAGACCTCTTCACCGTACACTGTGGTTTCAACTACACTCCGGTTTACACAGGGGTTTTGGATTTTTCCGCCCGCCATGCGGCATTCGTGTACATAAACCTCGGTGCGGTAAAAGCCGCCGCCATTGTTAATGGCCGCGACCATAAATTCAATCGGATAGTGCACCTTTAAATATAAACTCTGGTAGCTTTCCACCGCGTAACTCGCGGAGTGGGCTTTACAGAAGGAGTATCCTGCAAAGCTCTCGATCTGCCTGTACACTTCTGCCGAAAGTTTCTGGGGATGTCCCTGTTTTTTCGCGCATTCAAAAAAATGGTTTTTTACTTCCTGAAGTTTTTTGAGCGAGCGGCTTTTTCCACTCATCGCACGGCGCAGAATGTCGCCATCGTCTGCAGAAACACCGCCGTAGTGGAGTGCGATTTTAATCACATCCTCCTGGTACACCATAATACCGTAGGTTTCGCCTAAATGCTGCTCGAAAACAGGATGGAAATATTCAAATTTTCCCGGGTTATTGTGCCGAAAAATATATTCGCGCATCATCCCGCTTTGCGCAACACCGGGGCGAATAATCGAAGAGGCTGCGACCAGGGTTTTGTAATTGTTGCATTTCAGGCGGCGCAACAGTCCGCGCATCGCCGGAGATTCTATATAAAAACAGCCCAGCGTTTTGCCCCGCGCAAGATATTCATTGGCGTTTTTTTCATCTTTGGAAATAGCGGTATCACGGATGTTAATTTCCACTCCCCGGTTTTTTCTGATGAGTTGCACCGCGCCATCAATCGTTCCCAGTCCCCGCTGGGAAAGGATATCAAATTTTTCAAGCCCAATTTCTTCAGCGGTATGCATGTCGAACTGCACGATGGGGAAACCTTTTGGCGGCATTTCGAGCGCGGTGTACGTGGTCATCGGTTCTTCGGAAATCAAAATTCCGCAGGAATGCATGCTTCTTTGGTTGGGGAACTTTTCCAGAAGTTGGCCGTATTTCTGAACGAGCTTCACTATTTTATTGTCATCGTGTGTTTCAACGGGATTTTTCGCCAATACATCGAGTTCTTCCTTGGGCAGACCGAAGGCTTTTCCGACCTCACGGAATATGGAGCGGTATTTAAACTCCACATTGGTTCCGCAAAAAGCCACGTGATTCTTACCGTATTTTTCAAAAATATACTGTAGGATCTCGTCGCGCTCTTTCCAACTCCAGTCGATATCGAAATCGGGCGGCGTATTGCGGTTCAGATTGAGAAACCTTTCAAAGTACAGATCGAGTTCCAGAGGGCAAATATCGGTAATCCCCAGGCAGTAGCTCACAATGGAGTTGGCACCCGAACCTCTGCCCACATGCATAAAGCCTCGGGTGTTGCTGTATTGAACGATATCCCAGGTAATGAGAAAGTAGCCGCAAAAATTCAGTTCAGCGATGACTCTCAGCTCTTTTTCCATGCGTTTTCGTGCCGCTTCATTATGATTCGGGTAACGTTTTTCAAAACCTTCACCAGCCAGTTTTCGCAGCAGTTGCTGGTCGGATTCTTTGCTTTCGGTGAAATGTTTTTTATTTCTCGGCGTTTGAAATTTAAAATTGAAATCGCATTCATCCATTATTTTCTGCGTGTTTTCAATAATCTGCGGATAATTTCTGAAGGGTTTCAAAACCTCGGAAGGCGGCTTTAGAAATTCGGATTTTTGACAGATGTCTTTTTCATCAAGTTTTGAAACCAATGTATTGCGGTCGATCGCTCTTAAGATTCTGTGTAAATTATATTCGCGCTGCCCGGAAAATGTGATGGGCTGAAAAACTACCATTTTGTGCAGCAGATTTTTCCATTTTTTTTGAACCAAAAAGCTTACTTCTTCCGGCCGGATGCCGATAAATTCCGTCTCGCTTAAGGTTTCGGGAGTGTTGTCTAATGGATAAACGATAAAAGTGTTTTCCAGGCGGGGATTCTGCTCCGGTACCGGAATGCCGTCACAGTTCGCATGCGTGATCATTTGGTTGATCTGGGCAATTCCCGCCGGATTTTTTGCAAGCGCAACATACAGTTGTCGGTTATCGGCGCGGATATCTACTCCGACGATGGGTTTTATAAGATGTGACCTGCAGAGTTTGTAGAATTCATAAATACCGGTCACGGTATTGATATCAGTGAGCGCCAGCACCGCGATGCCAAGTTCGGCCGCCTTTTCCACCAGATCTTCAATAGAAAGGGTGCCATAGCGCAGACTGTGAAAAGAGTGACAGTTGATGAACATTTTATCTGAAGTTTTAAAAAATTAAAGTTTATTCTGACATTCCGGACGCGCGGCAGACGGCCTTACTTCCGAATCTGCGTTTAATCCGGTCCATACTCTGGTAAAGATTCATAAGCTCTTCGGTATCTTCAAACAGGTTCATTTGATGCTGGCCGTGTACAAGGCCGGATAATTTTACGCCAATCAGCCTGAGGCGCATTCTCCGCGTGTAGAGTTTGGCAAAAAGTTCCAGAGCGTACTTCAGCAGCGTGTGGTCTGCCGCTGTATGTGAGATGCGGCACTGCCTGGTTTCGGTATCGAAATTGGCGTAGCGGATTTTTAGGGTAACCACAGAGGTGAGGAGTCGCTGTTCCCGGAGTTGGAAAGCCAGATCTTCCACCATTCGCGAGATCAGGCTGTTCATATTCACTATATCAATGGTGTCTTCATTGAAAGTATGTTCTTTTGAAACAGATTTACGTTCGGCATACGGAATCACCGGAGAGTCGTCAATTCCGTTGGCTTTTTTCCAGAGTTCGGTGCCGTTCTTGCCGATCATCTGCTGCAGCACATCCACCGGCATTTCGGATAGAGTTTTGATCGTTCGCACGCCAATTCGTGAGAGCAATTGGAAAGTGACGTTTCCTACCATCGGAATTTTTCTTATGGATAAAGGATTCAGAAAGGGTTTTACCTCAGGGCTTTTAATCTGGAGTCTTCCTAAAGGTTTAGATTCACCGGTTCCGATCTTGGACACGGTTTTATTGGTGGAAAGTGCAAAGGAAATCGGCAATCCGGTTTCTTTGGTGACGCTGGCGGCGATTTCGGTCGTCCATTTGTAACAGCCGAAAAATTTATCCATTCCGGAAAGGTCAAGATAAAATTCATCAATGCTGGCTTTTTCTATCAGCGGCACTCTTTCCTGAATAATTTGGGTAACCGCCTGAGATTTACTGG
>Ga0308157_10002039_pt1 | contig 36067 bp, 36 predicted proteins | sample PhyBR1_FD_201035 | JGI IMG/M metagenome (GOLD analysis project Ga0308157, IMG submission 201035) | Phyllosphere microbial communities from UC Gill Tract Community Farm, Albany, California, United States - DLSLB.R1 | ecosystem: Host-associated > Plants > Phyllosphere > Unclassified | place: USA... | reverse complement strand
CTCGTCGGGGTCGAGCGGATGCGGATCCGGTTCGGGCGCGGAGGGGACGAAGGTTGCCGTCGGCGTGTAGCCGGATCCGCCGCGGTCGGGATCGCGCAGCTTGCGGCGCTTGTCCCACCACACGATCAAGGAACAGAGGGCCGCGAAGGCGAGCAGCCCGCCGATCACCCACGGGTTGAGCTCGTCGTTGGCGTACCTCATCGCTCGTCCGCGCGGATGCGCCAGATCTCATCGTTCAGGCGCTTCGCCCAGCCGGATCCGGGGAACTCCTCCGGTGCCCAGGCTCGCAGCTCCGTGTCGGATGCCAGCGCGCTCGCGAAGAGCATGCGCGACGGCGGCACCTCGGTGTTCCAGGGCAGGCGGGCCCAGGGGCTCGCCGCCGACATGAGCGACTCCTGCCGGCTGATGTCGTGCTGGTCGGTCGAGGCCTCGCCCGCGCCGCCCTGCGAGTTCCAGTACCACCGCCCGATCCGGAACGATTCGCCCAGCTCCTGCCACGAGCCGTAGTGCTCGCGGAGCTCCGGAACGATCATGATCAGCAGGTCGACCGCCTCGGCCTCGGACAGGTATCCGGTCGTGGCCCCCGAGCGCACCAGCATCGCGAAGCGCACAAAGTCCCACGCGAGGAAGTCGACCGAGGCGATGCCGCGGTCGTTCGCGCGGACGCGGCGGAAGCGCCAGAGGATCTCGGCTCCGTCGCCGCTGTGCTTTGCGCCCTCGCGAAGCTCGGCCTCGTTCGCGCGGGCGTCGGCCTCGCTGAGAGCGCGCCACAGATTGACCTCTTCGCTGAAGCGGTCGCGGTGCCCCGACGTCAGCAGGTCATAGAGAGTAATGAGCATCGAGTGCCGGTCGGTGACTCCCCACGCCTCGGCGAGAATCTCGCGTTCGTCGGCCGCGCTGGGAAACCTCAACACGTCGTGATCGGCCCCGCGGCAGAGGGCGAAGGGCGCGGCGATCGCCATGGCCCAGTGCTCGGGGCGATCGCCGAAGCTAGCGGCATTTTGTGACCACTGCGGGGTGTGATGCTCGGCGAGCGACTCAGTGGAAGCCGCCTGGGCCTGCTCGCGGTCGGCTCGGATCTTGCGACCGGCGTTCCGGGCGCGCACGAACGTGATGACGATCGCCCCCGCCACCGCTATCGCGAAGAGGACATAGAAGAGCGGGGAACTGGAGGTAGGCACGGGGTCTCCTGAGTCGGCCGAAAGCTCCGCTCATTCTTACACGGCGCTCGCGCGTGTACGCGTGGCGTTGTGGCGATCGCCCAGGTAGCGTGGCGCCATGGGCTTCTTCGATTTCTTCCGACGCCGTCCTGAGACAGACGAGACCCCGGAGCAGGATCCGCCGGCGCGTCCCCAGATCGATCCCGATGACCTCGCCGAATCTGCGCGCCAGGCCATCGCACCGGGCTTTCTCGACAGGCTCGATATCGTCGAGCGGGTCGCCGACGAGTTCGAGCTGGATCCGCGCGACAAGACGGTGAAGGACGTGGTCGACCGCGTCTGGGCGGAGCGGCTCGAGGAGGAGAAGAGGTGGGGCGAGGGCGACTCCGACTATGACCGCGTCGAGCGGGCGTTCGCGAAGCTGAACGAGGCGGGGCTCGTCGCGCGCATGGACTTCACCTGCTGCAACACGTGCGGCACGAATGAGATCGGCGACGAGCGCACGGCGCTCGACGAGCCGGGCGAGGCATACCCGTACCGCGAGGAACGCTACGTGTTCTTCCACCAGCAGGATTCGGACAGGCTCGCCGAGCAGCCGGCGCAGCTGCTCCTTACCTATAGTGCGTGGCGCGCGGCGCGCGACACGGATCCGGAGCTGCTCGCGGCGGCGCGCGCGGGCGACAGCGGCGCCGAGCAGCGAATCCACGAAGAAACCGATCGCAAGGTCGGCGAGATCGTGTCGGCGGCGCTCGCGGAGGAGGGGCTCGCGGTGTCGTGGAACGGTGACCCGGGCCAGCGCATCGCGGTCGGGATCACCGACTGGCGCAAGCCGCTGCCGCGCTAAACGCCTTGTATCAGGCCGCTTCGGCGCGCTTGCGCTCGCGGTAGGCCTTGGCCTTCATCCGGCTTCCGCAGCTCGACATTGAGCACCACTCGCGGCGCCGGCCGCGCGAGTGGTCGAGGTAGATCTGCGTGCACCCGTCGCGCCCGCACTCGCGGAGCAGGTGGGTCTCGTCGCCGCCGGCGATCTCGATCGTCTCGCGGGCGATCTGCGAGAGGGCTTGTGTGATGTCTCCGTCGGAACTCCAGCGCTCGGATCCGAGCCGGATCCGCAGGGGAGGCCGGGCGGCGTAGGAGTTGACGAGGTCGATCTCGTCCTGCGGCATGGGTCGCCCGTGAAGGCGCGACCAGATGAGGGCGTAGCCGGCCTCGCGTAGCTTGAGGGCGGAGGCGAGGTCGTCATCGGTGGATCCGACGCCGCCGGAAACGAGCCCGGATTCGTCGAACCAGGCGTCGAGCGACTCGGGGGATGTGAGGAACTCGTAGGGCTCGTCGATTCGTCGCGCCCGCAATGTGCCAATGAAGTCGAGGGCGCGGGTGCCGCAGGGGAACTCGTGGACCATGTGTCAAGTTTATCGCGTTACCCGCTTGACAGGTGACGTTTTCGGGTGGCATGCTCGTTACCAGTTAAACCGGTAACTCTCGAAGGGGACCCCATGTCAAAGCCCATCTACACCGCAGTCGCCACCTCGTCGGGCGAGGGTCGCGAGGGCCAGGTCGCGACGAGCGACGGCACGCTCGACCTGCAGCTCGCGATGCCGGGCACCAACCTGCCGGGCACGAACCCCGAGCAGCTCTTCGCGGCGGGTTGGTCGGCCTGCTTCCACTCGGCGCTCAAGCTGACGGCGAAGAAGAACAAGGTCGCGCTCGACGACTCGGCCGTCGTGGCCGAGGTCACGCTCTCGACCGACCCCGAGACGGGCTTCGGCCTGAGCGGCATCCTTCGCGTCGAGGCGTCGGGCATCTCGCAGGACGAACTCGAGAAGCTCGCCCACGAGGCCGACCAGACGTGCCCCTACTCGAAGGCCGTACGCGGCAACATCGACGTCACCGTCGAGGTGACGGCGGGCTAACTTCCCAGGCCGATGCCCGGATCCGCAGGTCGCGGATCCGGGCATCGGCCGTTTCTGACCTCTTACTCGAGCGCCGCCGTGATCTCGTCGACCCACTGCTTCGCGGCATCGGCGGGAGTGGCGCGGCCGAAGAGCACCTCGGATTCCATGCGCTGCGAGAGCTCGTTCATGATGGATCCGCCCGCCGGCTGTGGCGGAGCGACGACGCCGTCGTCGAGAACGACGTCGACGTAGTCGGCCGCGACCTGGCTCGGACCCTCGAGCAGGGGTGCCACGACGGCGAGGGTGTCGGGGTTGAACGGGACGCCGCGGGTGTCGAGGATGAGCTCCGCGGCCTCGGGCTCGTTGAGGAACCAGTCCACGAGCTCTGCGGCGGCCTCGGCGTTGGGGGTCGCGGCGTTGATCGACCAGTACGCCGACGGCAGCAACGCGACGCCGCTGATGTCGGTCGAGGTCGGCGGAAGCATGATGCGCACGTCGTCGCCCGCGGCGGCGTAGGAGCTCATCAGGTTGCTATAGCCGAATGTGATCGCGGCCTGTCCGAGAGTGAAGGGCTGCTGGTCCGGCGGGAGGGCCCAGTTCGCGGTGACGACCGACGGATCCGGAAGGCCGCCGCCCTCGTTCAGCTCCTGCTCGATCTCGAACCAGCTGGCGACGTCGTCGGCGGTGATGCCGAGGGTCCCGTCCCAGGTGTACATGCCGACGTCGCTGAGCTGGCCGGCGTAGGTGCCGAGGATGTCCTGCACGCGCAGGTCAATGCCGTAGATCTGCTTGCCGTCGTCGGTGGTGAGGCCGGCGGATCCGACGGTGTTGGCGGCGTCGATCAGGTCGTCCCAGGTCCAGCCGTCGGCGGGGACCTCGAGGCCGGCCTGCTCGAAGATGTCGGCGTTGATGAACGCCGCGGTCGCGTTGCCGCCGGTCGGCAGGCCGAAGAGCTTGTCGTCGTACTGTGCGCTCGTGAGCGAGAAGTCGGGGTATGCCGAGTAGTCGAGCACGTCCGATACAGTCGAGAGGTCGAGGAGGGCGCCGAGTTGGCCGTACTCCTGCGGCTTGGCACCGCCAAGGGCGAAGACGTCGGGCGCCGTGTCGCCGCCGCCGGCGAAGTCGGTCGCGAGGCGGTTGAAGAGGTCGTCGGGGCTGCCGACCGGGGTGGCCGTGACCGTGATGTTCGGGTGGGCGGCCTCGAAGGCGTCGATCACCTGGCCGAAGAGCTCGGCGCGGGCATCGTCACCCCACCACGACATCTCGAGCGAGATGTCGCCGTCGGAGGAGCCGCCGCCCGAGGAGCTCGAGCAGCCCGCGAGCGCGATCGCGGTAGTGGCCGCCGTGACGACGACGCCCGCGCGGATCAGGTTCTTACGCATCATTGCGTGTCTTTCTTCGAGGAGGCCATCTTGCGGCCGGTGTCGGAAAAGGTGTGCTGATCGCGGGGCGATCAGGCGGGCAACGTCACCCGCTTGCAGAAACCGCTTTCACGGTAACAGGGGGGTCCGGCGGGTGTCAACGAACTTCTTCAAGAATCGGGCCCGTGTGGGCTCCCGGGGTGACGAAAGGTTGATTTTCCGCGGAAAAAGAGTGAGATCTCGCGGGATTCGGGAGGGCTCGAGGGGGGATCCGGGGTGGGGGTGCTGAAACTCGGGCCTTGACAATCGGGCGATGTGGCCCCAAGAATCGGGATCATCGTGAAATCGCTTTCTCGCTAGAGCTGGCGATCCGGCGCACCGGGTCACGAGACGCCTAGGGACGAGGAGGTCCTATGAGCAGCCTTGGCGAGCTGCGGACGATCGCGAAGAACCGCAAGGGCGGAGACTCGCCGTATCGCGAGAAGTACCCCGACAACAAGGCGGCGATCGTCTTCCTGTTGCCGTGGATGATCGGCATGCTCGGCCTCACGATCGGGCCGATGATCGCGTCGCTGTACTTCTCGTTCACCGACTACAACCTCCTGCAGGCACCGATCTGGTCGGGCTTCGATAACTTCGCGAAGATGTTCGCCGACGCCCGGTTCTGGAACTCGTTCCGGGTGACGACGGTCTACGTGCTCGTCGGGGTGCCGCTGCAGCTCGCGCTCGCCCTGGGGCTTGCGGTGCTACTCGACAAGGGCATGCGGGGGCTGTCGTTCTACCGCTCGGTCTTCTACCTGCCGTCGCTGCTCGGCGGATCGGTCGCGGTCGCGATTCTCTGGCGCCAGGTGTTCGGCAAGGAGGGCCTCGTCAACGGCTTCCTCGCCTGGTTCGGCATCGACGGGCCGGGATGGATCGGGCACCCCGACTACGCGCTCGGAACCCTGATCATCCTGCATATCTGGACCTTCGGATCCCCGATGGTGATCTTCCTCGCGGGGCTGCGGCAGATCCCGGAAATGTACTACGAGGCCGCGTCGATGGACGGTGCGGGGCGGATCCGGCAGTTCTTCTCGATCACGTTCCCGCTGCTGACGCCGGTGATCTTCTTCAACCTCGTGCTGCAGATCATCTTCGCGTTCCAGTCGTTCACGCAGGCCTACGTCGTCTCGGGCGGCACGGGTGGGCCGAGCGACGCGACGATGTTCTTCACGCTCCTGCTCTACAAGGAGGCGTTCACGGAACTCAACATGGGCTACGCGGCGGCGATGTCGTGGTTCCTGCTCATCGTGATCGCGGCCTTCACGGCGTTTAACTTCTGGCTCTCGAAGTATTGGGTGTTCTATGACGACTGAAACCGAGACCCTCATCCGGCCGGCCGCGAGCGTGGGTCAGAAGAACCGCGCGGGAACTGTGCTGCCGCGTGCGCGCTCCATCGGCAAACACATCCTGATGGCGCTCGTGTCGATCATCATGATCTATCCGCTGATCTGGCTCGTCGTATCGAGCTTCAAGCCCAACGACACGATCTTCCAGAACCTCAGCATCTTCACCACGAACCTCACGCTCGACAACTACGTCAACGGCTGGAACGACCTGCAGCACTCGTTCGGGGTGTTCCTGCTGAACTCGACGATCATCGCCCTGGGCGCGATCATCGGCAATCTGCTGTCGTGCTCGATGGCGGCGTATGCGTTCGCGCGGCTGAAGTTCCGCTTCCGCACGCTGGCGTTCACGGTCATGCTCGGATCGATCATGCTGCCGTTCCAGGTGATTCTCGTGCCGCAGTTCCTCATCTACAAGGAGCTCGGCTGGCTCAACACCTTCCTGCCGCTCATCGCGCCGAAGTTCCTGGCGACGGAGGCGTTCTTCGTGTTCCTCATGGTGCAGTTCATCAGGGGCCTGCCGAAGGAGCTGTTCGAGGCGGCGCGCATGGACGGCGCGGGGCACTTCCGCAGCTACTTCCAGATCACGCTGCCGATGATCGTGCCGTCGCTCGCGACGACGGCGATCTTCACGTTTATCTGGTCGTGGGGCGACTTCTTCGGCCCGCTCATCTACGTGCGGCTTCCGGAGTTGTTCCCGGCATCGCTCGCGCTCAAGGGATTCCTCGACGCGCAATCGAGCTCTGATTATGGATCGATGTTCGCGATGAGCGTCGTCTCGCTGCTCCCCCTGTTCCTGGTGTTCCTCTTTGGGCAGCGATTCCTCATCAAGGGGGCGGCGACATCGGGCATCAAGTAACGCGCTCGTAAGAGAGCTGGCAGGCACACTACGTAGGATCGCCAGCGCCGGGTGGCCACGGTCTGGGCCTCGCAATAGGGAGTGAAGATATGGCGCGTGAGGCGCAGACGACAACCATCAGCACGGTCGCGGAGCACGCGGGGGTGTCGCCGGCGACGGTGTCGCGGGTGATGAACGGGCAGTTTCACGGATCCGCGGAGGTCGCGGAACGCGTGCGCGCGTCGGCGGCGGCGCTGTCGTACTCGCCGAACCAGCGCGCGCGGAGCTTCGCGTCGGGGCAGACGAAGGCGATCGCGTTTCTCGTGCCTGACCTCGCGAACCCCGTCTTCCAGGCGTCGCTCAAGGGGCTGAGCGACGCGGCGTCGGCGGCCGGCTACCGGGTGCTCGTCGCCGACTCGGCGGAATCGGCGACGGACGAGCCGCTTCTCGCGGAGGACATCCGGCACCGCGCGGACGCGCTCGTGCTCTGCGCGCCGCGCATGCCGGATGAGGAGCTGCGGCGCGTGACCGCGGAGCTCGCCCCGGTCGTGCTGCTGAACCGCACGAGCCCTGGCATCTCGGTGCCGACGGTCGCGGCTGACTCGAGGGTGGGCTTCGAATCGCTCGCGCACCACCTCTACGACCTCGGCCACCGCCGGCTCGTGTATGTCGAGGGCCCGGACGAGATCGCGAACGGTAGCCGCCGTGCGGGGATCCGCGAGTTCTGCGCGACCAGGCCCGACGTCACGGTCGATCGGATCGGGGGAGGCGCGAGCATCGAGAGCGGGCTCGAGTCGATTCACGCGGTGATCGGCTCGGGGGCGACGGCGGTGCTCGCCTTCAACGACCTCGTCGCGATCGGCATCGTGCACGGGCTCATCGAGCGCGGGATCCGGGTGCCGGACGACATCTCGGTGGCCGGTTTCGACGACGTGCTCGTCTCGAGGTTCCTTACGCCGTCGCTGACGACGGCATCGGTTCCCTACCGCACGCTGGGGAAGCTCGCCTGGGATCGCATGCGGGCGCTGATCGACGGCGAGACCCCCGATCATGACATCCTCGTGCTCCCGCGCATCGAGGAGCGCCGCTCGACGGCGGCGCCGCGCTCGACGGCGGCGCCGAACGGGGCGTAACGGGGCGGGACCTGCCGGACGTAGCATGAGGAAATGGCCGATCTCGGACGCTTCCAGCTGCTACGCATGACGCCCCGCGACCCTGAGGAAGCGGGCCGAGCGGCGAGCACACTCGAGCTGTTCTTCGACCTCGTCTTCGTGATCGCGGTGAGTGCGGCGGCGACGCAGCTTCACCACGCGATCTCGGCGGGGCACGCGTCGACCGGGCTTGGCACCTACGCGATGGTGTTCTTCGCGGTCTGGTGGGCGTGGATGAACTTCACGTGGTTCGGCACGGCGTTCGCGACCGACGACTGGTTCTATCGCGTGGTGACGATCGTGCAGATGGCGGGGGTTCTCGTGCTCGCCGCGGGAGTGGGCGCGGCGTTCGAGCATGGCGACTGGACCGTCATCGTCATCGCCTACGTGGTGATGCGCGTCGCGATGATCGTGCAGTGGCTTCGCGCCTCGCGGGCGGGCGGGGCGATGCGCGGGGTCGCGCTCAGCTACGCGGTCGGCATCGCGATCACGCAGGTGCTCTGGGTGGGCTTCTTGTTCGTCCCGCCCGCCGCGGTCGTGCCCGTTTTTGTCGTGCTGGTGCTCGCGGAACTAGCGGTTCCGGTCATCGCGGAGCGTCGCGAAACCACGCCGCGGCACGCCGAGCACATCGCTGAGCGCTACGGATGTTTCACGCTCATCGTGCTGGGCGAGAGCCTGCTCGCCTCGTCGAGCGCGGTCATCGGCGCGATTGACGGGGCCGAATCGGCGTTCTCGCTTATCTGGCTCGCGGTGCTGGCGCTCGTCTCGACGGCGGCGGTGTGGTGGATCTACTTCTGGCCGCCGCACGACGACGCTTTCGCGACCCAGTCGAGCTCGCTGCGATACGGCTACGGCCATTACGTGATCTTCGCCGCGGCGGGAGCCTTCTCAGCGGGCGTCGGGGTCGAGGTCGACCGGATGAGTGGCGAATCGGAGCTGGGGGAGGTCGCGGCATCCTTCGCGGTGACCGTCCCGATCGCGCTCGTGCTTCTCGGGGTCTGGATCATCGTGATGCGGCGTCACGCCGACCGCGTCGTGAACACGGTCGTGCCGGTCGGAGCGGCGCTGGTGCTGCTGGATCCGATCCTGCCGGTTCCGATCGCGCTCACGGCGGTGGTGCTCGTCGCGGTCGTCGCGGTGCTGGTGGTGCGGCGGCCGGTCGCCGCGTAGGCGCGGGGCGCGCTCGGCTTGCGCGGCCGGACTGCCGCGCGGGGGCGCGCTCGCGGGGTCCCGGATCCCGAACCCGGATCCGGATCCGGATCCGCGGATCCCGCGCGCCGCCGCGCAACCTCAGTCGGCGTCGCCGATAAGGGCCTCGGCCTCCTCGAGGGCGCGATCCTCGTCGCTCTGCTCGGGGTGGCGCTTGTTTGCGGACGAGAGGGGCCCGCGCAGCGCGAAGAACAGCACGAGCGCGACCACGAGGGCGCCGGCACCGAACACATAGGCCCAGCTCCATCCGAAGCTCTGGCCGAGGGCGGAGGCGAAGGGCGGTGCCATGGCGCCGCCGAGGAAGCGGATCCCGGAGTAGGCCGACGATGCGACGGGGCGCGGGAGGTCGGTCGATTCCATCGACGACTCGGTCAACACCGTGTTCATGATGCCGAGCACGAGGCCCGAGAGCACGATGAGCGCGATGAGCACGGGAACGTACTGCTGCAGGAAGACGGCGAGCAGCGTGATGACGAGCAGGGCCGTGAGCCCCGCGCCGATGACCTGGGTGCGCGTGAACCTCGCGGTCAGAGCGGGCGCGGCAAACACCGAGGTGATGGCGAGGCCGATGCCCCAGCCACAGAAGGTGAGGCCGATGCCGAGGGCGCCGAAGCCGAGCGGGTAGGGCGACACGGCGAGGATCACGAAGAAGGCCATGTTGTAGAAGATGGCGATCAGGCCGAAGGAGAGCAGCGACGGGTGGCGCAGGCCGCGGAAGGCGGCGAGGGGGCTCGTCTTGCGCTTCGGCACGGACCCGGACTTCAGCATGACGGCGATCGCGATGAACGCGATGAGCATGAGGACGGCGGTGCCAATGAAGGGCGCGCGCCACGAGACGGTGCCGAGCAGGCCGCCGACGAGGGGGCCGAGCGCCATGCCGACGCCGAGGGCGGCTTCGTAGAGGATGATCGCGCCCTCGGACTCGCGGGCCTCGGAGATGATCGTCGCGAGGGCGGTCGAGATGAAGAGCGCGTTGCCGAGGCCCCAGACGGCGCGGAAGGCGATGATCCAGGGAACCGAGGGCGAGAGGCCCGATGCGAGGGCGAAGACGACGATGAGTCCGAGACCGAGGAGCAGGGTGTTCTTCGCCCCGAGACGGCCCGATACCCAGCTCGAGAAGAACATCGCGATGGCGGTGATGAGCAGGTACGAGGTGAAGAGCAGCGAGGTTTGTGAGGCGCTCGCGTGCAGCTCGTCGGCGATCGCGGGGAGGATCGGGTCGACGAGCCCGATACCCATGAATGAGACGGTTGCGGCGAAGGCCACGGCCCAGACTGTGGCGGGCTGGTGCCACCAGCCTCCGTGCTCGTGCGTGCTTGATTTCGTCGGTGAGGGGGCGGTATCCGCGCTCATCGCGTCTCCTTCCCGGGGGTGACGCGCGCCCCCGACATCAGGGTGGAGAGGATCTCCACGGCGTGCTGCAGTGAGCGGTGCTCGGCTGCGCTGAGTGATGTGAACGCGGGCAGGAGATATTCGACGACCGTGCGTGAGCGCTGTGCGATGAGGGCGCGGCCGGCGTCGGTGATGCTGACGAGGGTCACGCGAGAGTCCTGGGGATCGCGCTCGCGTGCAACCAGGCCGGCGTCGACGAGCGCGTGCACGATCTTGGTCATCGCCGGCTGGGAGAGGTGCACGTCGCCGGCGAGGTCGCCGAGGCGCCGCGGGCCGGAATCGATGAGCAGGCCGAGCGTGCGGTACTGCGAGGGGGAGTGGTCGCCGGGAGCCTCGATCGCCGCGACCCGGTTGAGCTGCCAGACCTGTTCGAGCAGGGCGGTGAGGGTGGCCCCGGCATCGGGGGCGCGATCGGTATCGTTCACGCCCCCGATTGTATCACCAAGTTATATAACTTGGAAATGCATTAGTGCGTTAGGGGCGCGAGACGATGAGGCGGAGCGAGCCGTCGAAAAAGGGAGCGGAACGAAGCGAACCGTGCGCCGCATCCCACGCCCCGGACTCGAGGTCGGCGCCCAGAGTCGCGACGAAGCGCTGGGAGACCGTGTCGGGGACGAAGCTCCATGCGGAGTTTGCCCGCCGGGCGCCGGGATCGAGAAGGGCCTCGGGGCGGCCGTAGTAAGCCTCGCCGAAACCATCGGTGCAGTCGAGGGGAATGGGAACGGGAGACACGTCGACTCTTCCGCCCAGCCCAGCGCTGACCGATGCGATGTCGGGATACCTGCTCGCCTCGGTGGCGATGACTTCGGGCGCGTACTCGGCGAGCCAGAAGAGATCGAGCGCGGCGGGATCGCAGGTAAGCACGACGACGGGGCCCCTCGTCACTCGTCGCATCTCCCGGAGACCCGCGCCGAGGTCGCCCCACTGGTGCACCGTGAACGAGGCGAGGGCGGCGTCGAAGCTGTCGTCGGCGAACGGCAGGTGCTCCGCCGTGGCGTCGATCGCCGGCGAGAGGTGCGCGGGACGCTGCGCTCGCATGGCGGCGCTCGGTTCGATGGCCGTCACGTCGAGCTCGGCCGGCTCATACGAACCCGCACCCGCGCCGACGTTGATGACCGTCTGCGCATCGCCGAAGGCCGCTCGGATGGCGGCCGAGATACGCGGATCCGGCCGGCGGTACGCGGTGTAACCCTCACCGATCACGCTGTAGTTCGCGTCGCCGGCGCTGCCGTCCTCTTTCCGGTCGGTCATGGTTCCTCCAGATTCTTAGCCGATGGTCACCGAGGTGATGTCGACGGGCGTCTTCGGGGCCCCGTCGCCGAGGCCGCTCTCGGTGCCGTCGGCGGCGACCTTCGCGACGAGCGCGGTGCTCTCCTCGTCCATGTGTCCGAACACCGTGTAGTCGGGTCCCAGCACGGTGTCGTCGTAGACGAGGAAGAACTGCGAGCCGTTCGTGTCCGGGCCGGCGTTCGCCATCGCGACGGTGCCGGCCTCGTAGGTCTCGGATCCGTCGAGCTCGTCGGCGTACGAGTAGCCGGGGCCTCCGGTGCCGGTGCCGGTCGGGTCGCCGCACTGCAGCACGAAGATGCCCGAGGTGGTCAGGCGGTGGCAACTCGTGTCGTTGTAGTAGCCCTGCTCGGACAGAGAGGCAAAGCTGTTGACTGTGCAGGGAGCGCCGTCGCCGTCGAGGGTGACGGTGATGTCGCCGATCGAGGTCGAGAGCACGGCCTGGTCGGCGTCGACCGGATCCGCGCTCGGGGCGTCGACCTCCTTCGAGGCACTGCCGCCCTCGACGTACTGGCAGGTGCCGTCAGCCGCGGGCGTCGCGGTATCGGTCGGCTCGGCCGCGGTCGTCGCGCAACCGGAGAGGAACGCCAGAGAGAGGGCGGCGAGGGGGAGAGCGGCAAGCAGTCGTGTACGCATGAGTCGAGGTTATGGGATGGACGAAAGCTTCGCCTGGGCCATCGCGAGCGCGGCGATCGTCTCGCCGTCGGTGACCTCGCCCGTCGTCGACATCACGAGGGCCTCGGCGAGCGGCACCCAGCGGTTCGCGGTGATGCCCTCCTCCGCGCGATGGACGCTCGCGTCGGCGCCCTCGCGCAGGCCGCGGGCGATGAAGACGGTCTCGCGGGCGTTGCATATGCCGTTGAGGGCATACATTACGCCGGCCTCGATCCACTCGTCGGCCTCGAGCCCGGCCTCCTCGAGCAGCTCGCGGCGGGCGGCGACGAGCGGATCCTCGCCGTCTGTTCCGCCGGAGACGATCTCCCACGAGTCGCCGACCGTGTATCGGTTGATGTGCACGAGCAAGACCCGGTCTGACTCGTCGAGGGCGACGACGAAGGCCGACTCGTTCTGGAGGTCGACGACGCCGAAGATGCCATCGGATCCGTCGGGTCGGGTGACCTCGTCCTCCCGGACCCGGATCCACGGGTTCTCGTAGACGGTGCGGCTCGTCTTCGTCTGCCAACTCATGCGGGTGCGCCCGGGCTATTGATCGAGATCGTGACGTGTGTGGTGACGTGCTGCACGATGGATCCGACGCCGATCCAGGCGTTCGCGACGGTCTCGAGAACGCGGGCGAGATCGGCGTCGAGGCGGGTAGCGCCGTGGTCGAGGCCGTCGTAGACGCCCTCGGCCTTGGCCTTCTCGATCGCGTCGAGGATGGGGGTGAGGTGGTCGCCCTCGGATCCGCCGTCGAGCAGCGGGTAGAGAGACCAGTGCGCGCGGGCGCGCACGCCGGTCGCCTCCAGGGCCACGGGATCCGCCCCCACCGCGCGCACCCCGGAGGGGAGCTCGCAGGTCATGCCGGCGGGGCACCCGCGCGAGAGCATCAGGCCAACGGAGAGGTGCGCGCCCGACGCGGCGGCCGCTGCGACGACGTCACGGACGTACGAGATCACGCGCTGCTCGGATCCGGTAACCCAGGTCGAGATGTCGTCGGTCTCGATCGTGAGGCCGTCGGCATCGGCGGACTTCAGGGCGCCGAGGATGATGCTGACGTAATCGGAGTCGTAGACGGAGAGCGTGAAGCGCGCGCCCACGCCGTATGCCTCGGGGGTGATGTCGGAGAGTTCGGTCACGCGCCCAACGATAGTAGGCTGTTGCGCACACGGGAGTCCGGTAGGCCGGGCTGAGAGGAAGGTCATCAACCTTCGACCGTCGAACCTGATCTGGATCATGCCAGCGCAGGGAGACACTCTTGACATACCCGTGCCATCCTTCAGAATCAAGGGGCACGCTCATGCAGCACCGCATTATCCGTACGTCGTTCGCGCTAGCCGGGATAGGGGCGCTTGCGCTCGCCGGATGCGCATCCACCTCACCTTCCTCTGACGGATCCTCCGATGGGGATCACACCGTCTCGATCGCGCTCGACTGGTCGGCGAATACCAACCACACGGGCATCTACGTAGCGCAGGAACTCGGCTACTTCGACGAGGCGGGGATCGACGTCGAGATCCTTCCCTACGCCTCGACCCCGGTGGCGCAGCTCGTGTCGGCGGGCGAGGCCGACTTCGGCATCGTTGGCCAGTCGGACGTGCAGACGTCGAGGGCGGCGGGGCTCGACGTGGTGTCGGTGTACTCGATCGTGCAGTCGGACACGGGGCGGCTCGTCTACCTTGCCGACAACAAGGACATCTCGAGCCCGGCCGACCTCGACGGCACCGTCTTCGGCGGATTCGGCGTGCCGCTCTACTCGGCGTTCATGGCGTCGACGATTCAGGGCGCGGGCGGCAAGGGCGAGTTCGACGAGGTCATGCTCGACACGGGCGCGTACGAGGCGCTGAAGAACGGATCGATCGATTTCACCTCGTCGGTCATGACGTGGGAAGACATCGAGGCAGAGATCGAGGGGCACCCCTACGCGGCGTTCCGCTATCAGGACTACGGGGTGCCGGAGCAGCAGGCGATCGGCATCGCGTCGAGCGACGCGTACCTCGAGTCGAACCACGACGACGCGGACGCGTTCGTGAAGGCGGTGCAGAAGGGCTTCCAGTACGCGATCGATAACCCGGACGAGGCGGCGGACCTGCTGATCGAGGCGAACCCCGACGTGCTGGGGACGGCGAGCGAGCTCGTGCACAAGAGCGCGGAGCTCATGGCGACCGACGGCTATTACTACGCCGACGGAGTGACGGTCGGGGCGGCGGTTCCGGAGTACTGGAACGAACTCGGTGACTACATCGTGAAGACCGGCTACCTGGTCGACGCGAACGGCGACAAGATCGCGGAGTCGCCGGACTGGAGCGAGTACTACACGAACGAACTCGTCGAGTGAGGCGGGCGCTCGCTGCCGCCGTCCTGCCGGCGGCAGCGTTTCTCCTGATCCTGGGGGCATGGCAGCTCGTGTCGCAGGCAGGTCTGGTGCCGGCGGACATGTTGCCGGCGCCGACACGGATCCTCTCGGCGGGCGCCGAACAATCGGACGCGCTGTGGCGCAACGCGCTCCCGACGCTGTTTGCGACGATCGCGGGGTTCGCGCTGTCGGTGACGACGGCGTTCGTGATCGCGACGATGCTCGATTTTTCGCGGATCCTTCGCGCGGCGCTCCTGCCGCTGCTCATCGTGAGCCAGACGCTGCCGCTCATCGCGCTGGCGCCGCTCGTGGTGCTGTGGTTCGGCTTCGGGCTGTGGCCGAAGGTGCTGCTGGTGGCGTTCGTGACGTTCTTCCCGATGGTGGTGGGGTTCCTGCGGGGCTTCGAGGCCGCGGATCCGGAATCCGAGCACCTCGTGAGGTCGATGGGTGGATCGCGGGTGACGGTGTTCCGGGTCATCAGGGTGCACGCGGCGATTCCGTCGTTCTTCTCATCGCTGCGGATCTCGATTACCTACGCGGTGGTGGGGGCGATCTTCGCGGAGTACGCGGGGGCGGTCGCGGGGCTCGGCGTCTACATGCAGCAGCAGAAGAACGTGTTCCGTACCGACCTGGTGCTGGCGGCGGTGGTCGTCTCGACGATCATCACGCTGGCGCTGTACGGGCTCGTGGTGCTGATCGAGAGGGTGTGCGTGCCGTGGGTGCGCGTCGAGCAGGGGAGTAAGCGATGAACCTTGAGGTGTCTTCGCTGTCGCTATCGTTCGGCGATCACCGGGTGCTGTCGGACGTGTCGTTCGAGATCGCTCCGGGCGAGATCGTGGCGCTGGTGGGTCCGTCGGGATCCGGAAAATCGACGCTGCTATCGCTCCTCACGGGGGCGCTATCGCCGGATTCGGGATCGATTACCTTCGACGGATCCGAGGTCTCGGGGCGCTCGCGACCCTTCGCCTACATGCCGCAGCGCGACGTGCTGCTGCCGTGGCGGCGGATCCTCGACAACGCGGCTCTAGGGGTCGAGGTCGCGGGGGCGTCGCGTGCGACGGCGCGCGCGGCGGTGGCGCCGCTCTTTTCGCCGTTCGGGCTCTCGGGCACGGAAAAGCGCTTCCCGCGGCAGCTCTCGGGAGGGATGAGGCAGCGGGTCTCGTTCCTGCGGACGGTGGCGCAGGACAAGCCGGTGCTACTGCTCGACGAGCCGTTCGGGGCGCTGGACGCGATCACGCGCGACGAGCTGCAGAGGTGGCTTCTCGAGATCTGGGCCGAGAACGGGTGGAGCATCCTGCTCATCACTCACGACATCCGCGAGGCGGTGCGGATGGCCGACCGGGTCTTGGTGCTGCCGCGTACGGCGGGGCCGCTGGCGGATCCTGTCCACGTGACGCGGGAGATCCCGCGGATCGACGGGTTCGTCACGGATCCGCGGGTGCCGGTGTTGGAGGAGGAGCTGCACTCGCGGCTGCGGGCGGCGTGAGGAGGGGCGGTTCTTGGCCGCCCCCGCACCGCAACCTCGGGAACGCGGCCGCCTATCGGCGAACCATCCTGACCTCATCGCCGCCGGTGTCGAAACCCGTGCCTTGGCGGGCGCCGTCGAGGGCGAATCCGTTGCGCTCGTAGAAGGCGCGGGCGCGCGGGTTCGCTTCGAGGACCCAGAGGCATACGGATTCGGTGCCGATGACCGCGTCGAGGAGGGCCTGGCCGGCGCCGGATCCGTGCTCGGAACCGAGCGTGTAAATGAAGAAGAGGATGCGCCGCGAATCGGATGGCTCGTCGGTATTCTCGCCTGAGCCGGCGAAGCCGATGAGCCTGCCGTCGCGCTCGGCGACCGCGATGCGGTCGGTGGGGCGAGGACGCGTGCAGAAGAAGCCCCACATCGCGAGTCGCTGCGCGCGGGCCTCGTCGCCCCAGGCCGACGGCGGAAAGATGCCGCCGTAGGTCTCTTGCCAGGTTAGGAGGTGCAATTCTGCGAGTTGCTCCGCCTCGTCGTGCCTCGGGGCTCGAATCACGAACGCGGTCATGGGTCCATCATGACGCGGGTGGCCGGGCGGGGTGGCCGGGGTGGCCGGATAAGTGGGAGGGCGGTGGGTGTCTGGGCGGCGGGGATCTGGGTCGTGGGGGTTTGGGAGCCGGGCACCTGGGTCGCAGGCATTTGGGTGCCGGCTTATCCGGGCGCCGGGATAGCTGGGCGCTCGCTGGGCTGCGGCCGCGCACCCGGGAGTGCGACGGTTCGGCGAAAGGCCCGACGTTTGCATCGGTCAGGGCCTCGGATCGAAGATGCCGGGACCGGTCGACCAACACCATGAGCGCGAGTCACCGGGCCATCGGAGGATTCTCGTCGGCCCCGGAATCTATGCCGTGTCCCAGCCAGGTGGATCGTCGGGGTCATACGCCGGCGCGTTCTCCCAGTAGCCTCGGTCGTCCGGCTCTGGTTCTGGTTCCGGGTCCGACGCTGGCTCCGGTATGGGCGACTGCGTTTCCCGGAAGAACACCCTGCTCGGCGGCTCGGTCTCGTACGTCCGTCCGGTGGGACTCGTCCACTCGATGACGCCGTCGTCGAGCTGCCGCATCTGCCAATCCGACTGATGCTTCATCACGTGATGCGCCTCACACAGGCAGGCGAGGTTAGACATCGTCGTGCGACCACCCTCGGCGAAGGCATGCGTGTGGTCGATGTCGGCCTTGCGGGCGGGCATGGTGCACCCCGGGAACCGGCACGTGAGATCCCGCCCGATCAGGGCCCGCTTCTGCCATGCCAGCGGACGGTAGTGATCGATCTGTTCGACCTGCCCCGTGTCTGGCCGGTAGAAGACGCGGTCCCATCCGGCCGCGGCTCCCGCGAGGTTGCGGGCCGTGTCCGGTGAGATGAGGGTTCCCGCCTCGAGCCAGGCGGCCCCGTCGTCGGGGTCGAGGATCATCCTCGACGGGATCGTCACCTGCACCTCGGCATGAATGTTGTCGAGAGTGGCGTCGGTGCCTGCCGCGTAGAGCTCGTGCCCGGTGGGTTCGGCGCCCAGGAGGATGTCGATGAGCACGTCAGTGCGGACCTGGTCGAGGGTGCGATGATCGGTCGCGGCTGTGAGAGTCGGTGTGGCGGACGTCGGGGCTGCGGTGGCGTTATCGCCGAATCCGTGGCTGGCTCCGGAGGCGTCTCCATAGCCGGTGCCTGCCTCGCCCGGACGCGCCGCCGTCGCTGTCGACGCATCCGCCATCGGCGACGTCGCACCGTGCGCACTGGAACCACCCGGCGCGCCGGAGTGCTGGCTCAGGTTCGGCGCATCAGCCTGATGGTTCACGCTCGACGTGGTGCCGTGGTGTGCCGTGTTCGGCGCATCGGCGCGCTGCGCCGCGTTCGGTGTACCGCCGTCAGCATCAGCACTAGCGCCAGCACCCGCACCCGCGCCAGCACCCGCCCGCATCTCCCGGCACTTACACGCCTCAACCCGGCACGCAGCCCCCACGGGATGCCCGACCTTCCGCCGGTACTGATCCCGCACCCGCGTGCGATCCTGCTTGACGACCTTTGCGAGCTTCGTCGCACGGTCATACACCGCATGCAGTTCGAGCGAGGGCCCGTAGATGCGGAGGTCGCTCATACCGTCGTCGCGATCGGTTATCGAGACATACCGGCGCTTCCGCACCAGCGCGTATCGTTCCCGCGGCGAGAGCTCCGACGCTTCCGCCGCACGCTTCTTCGCCACGCGCGACAGGTCACCCGGCGTCATCTCGCCCGCGATCGGCGCCGTCGACGCGTCGAACGCCGCCCGCGCGTCGGGCTCCAGCAGGGAACCTGCCTCGACCACGACGCGCGCGTGCTTCGCCGAGATCCGCCCCTCGCCAAGGGCGGCGTGCGTCTCGGGGTAACTGCCTGTGAGTGCTTCGGCGTCTTCCATGGCACGCTTTGCCGACGCCGGATGCGTATGAGTTGCGGCGGCGACCTCGGCCGCCATCGCGCGGCGGGAGTAATCGATGCCATCGGGGTTTGCCGACCGCTCGCCGGCCGTGTGTGCGATCGCCGCGAGCTGCGTGAGGGCCGTGGCCTTGAGGGCCTCGAAGCCGGCGATCGCCGCATCGCATCGGGTGGTTGCTTCGACGAGCACGCCCACGACCTCGCGCTCTTCGGGGGTGAGCCCGTCGAGTTCGAAAGTCGCGTCCTTGTTCATGCTTCCATCTTAGAACAAAGCTACGATAATTGGAAGAGGTAGATTCGAATAAAAGTTCGCCGAGGGGGCTGTGTCACGACAATCGTCGCAACAACCACCGACAAAGCAACAACGCAGAGCGGCGATGCCCCAAGCGAGGAGGCACCGCCGCACGCGTGAGAGGTCAGCCCTTCACCGCTCCCGCCGAGAGCCCCTGCACGAGGAAGCGCTGCACGAAGGCGAAGATCAGCACTACCGGAAGTACCGCGATCACGCCGCCGGCCGCAAGGGCGCCGAAGTCGGTCCCGAACTCTCCGATCAGATAGCTCAGCCCCACCGGGAGCGTGAACTTGTTCTGCGACGAGATGAACATCACCGCGAGGAGGAAGTTGTTCCACGCGCTGATGAAGGCAAATGATCCAACCGCCACGATGCCCGGCCGCAGGAGCGGCAGCACGACCGCGACAAACGCTCGGAACCGCGAGCATCCGTCGATCCACGCCGCCTCTTCGATATCGATCGGCACGTTTCGGATGAAGCCCACCATCAACACAAGAGACAGCGGGAGCTGGAACACGCTGTCGCCGATGATGAGGCTCCAGAGCGAGTTCGTCAGCCCGATGCCGTTGAAAATCTGGAACAGCGGGATCAGCAGCATCGCGCCCGGCACGAATTGCGTGCACAGCATGACGAGCAGGAATGCCCCCTTGCCGCGGAACGAATACCGCGCAAGCGCGTATCCGCCCATGAGCCCCACCACGATCGAGATCGCCAGGCTCGCAAGCGCCACGTAGACGCTGTTGAGGAAGAACGTTCCGAATCCGCCTACCGTCCACACCTTCGCGAAGTGGTCGAAGGTGAGCGGCCACGGGAACAGGGCCGTGGATCCTGACGGCCGGAACGCGAAGAGCAACATCCAGTAGAAGGGAACAAGCGTGAAGAGCAGCGCGAACGCGAGCGGGATCCACAGGAGCAGTCGGTCGACGACGTTTCCGCGACGTCGTCCTGCGGACTTCCGCCGCTGAGGTCGAGCCGCGATCACCGTCTGGGTCGACGTCTCTACGGGCGTGAGAGTTGCGGTCATCTCAGTCGTCCTTCCCGAATCGGTTCATGCGGAGGTACACAACGGTGAAGATGATGAGCAGGATGAACGCGATCACCGTCAACGCGGATCCGTAACCGAAGTCGCGATCGAAGATCGCCGTCTGCGCGACGTAGAGCGGCAGGGTGGTGGTGGATCCGGCCGGCCCGCCGCCCGTCAGCGTGTAGAGCAGGTCGACGTTGTTGAACTCCCAGACCGCGCGCAGCAGCGTCGCAATCACGACCGCGAGCCTGATGTGCGGCCACGTGATCGAGATGAACTTGCGGAACCTTCCCGCACCATCCATCTCGGCAGACTCGTAGAGCTCCGCCGGAACCGATTGCAAGTCGGCCAGAATCAGGATCGCGAAGAACGGTGCACCCTTCCAGAGCTCCGCGAGCACCGCGGCCCAGAAGGCCGTTCCCTCGCCCGAGAGCAGCGACGTGCCATAGGGGATGAGGCCCATATCGGCGAGGTACCGGCCGACGCCCGTCGTCGGGTTGTAGATGAGTAACCAGATCGTCGTCGTCAGGATCCCCGCGACCGCCCACGGAGTGAAGACCAGCGACCTCACCAGCCCGCGACCCTTGAACGCCTGGTTGATGAGAAGCGCCAGGATCAGCCCGAAGACGAACTGAAGCGCGATCTCGACGATGACCCACTTGAACGTGAAGGCCAGGCTGTTCCAGAACTTCTCGTCGTGGAAGATGTCGACGAAGTTGCCGAGGCCCACAAAGCCGTTGTAGAGCGGCATCGTGACGTTGTACGTCTGCAGGCTGTAGTAAAAGACGCTCGCGACGGGATACACGAGGAAGATCGCGACGAGCGCGGCCGCCGGGGCTATCAACGCGTACGGGTGCCAGCGGGCAGATCGACGTCGCGCGCGTCGCGCGGCGGGTGCGGCGGTGATCGTCATGGGCTACTTCATCGCTTCTTCGTAGCGCTGCTGTGCCTCGGTGAGCTCCTGAGCGTACTTCCCGCAGAAGTCCTCGACGCTCATGTTCCCCTGCAGCACCGACTGCCAATCGGGCAGCATGTCGGTGCCCGTGATCGAGCTCCACTCCGGCAGGTAGTAGGGAACGTTGAGCGGTACAGCGCTCGTGCTCGAGCGGGCCTCGGCCGCTGCCGCGAGTGCCTTGCTTTCGGAGACCCAGGGCTCCTCCGCGACCGCAGTGTTGCCCGGCATGTAACCCGAGGCCTCGGCCCAGAAGCTGTTTCCCTCTTCGCCCATTGTGAACTCGAGGAACTTCTGGGCGGCCTCCTTGTGCTCGCTCGACGCGAACATGCCGAAGCCCGTCGTCAGCTGCGAGATAACCTGCGTGCCGCTTTCGCCCGGATAGGGGAGTGTCACCGCGATCTGGTCGGGATCGAGCGCCTCGAGGATCGTCGGGTAAGACCCGATGCTGTGCGTCAGAGTTCCTGCGCCCCCGCCGCTGAACTGGGCAATCATGACCTTGAAGTCGGCCGTCAGGTCGCTCTCGGCCGTCGTGGTCTTGTAGAGGTCGACGTACTCCTGCGTTGCCGTGATGATCGCGGGATCGTCGAGCGTCGAGGCGCCGTCTGCATCGAAGATGTCACCGATGCCGGCACGCGTGTAAACCATGTCCATGAAGCCCGCGAAGAACCCGCTTCCGCCGCGGATCGTGTAGCCGAACTTGCCGCTCGAGGCGTCGGTCATTGCCGTGACCGCGTTCTCGAAGTCATCCCAGGTCTGCGGCACGTCGACCCCCGCCTCTTCGAGCCAGTCCGCTCGGTAGTAGAGGACATCGACGAGGGCCGTCGCCGGGGTGATGTAGAGGTTGCCATCCGGTGCCGCGGCCCGGGTGCTCTCGACCATGACCGGGTCGATCTGGTCATCCCACCCTCCCGAGCTGAACATCTCGTCGAGCGGCTCGAGCGCGCCCTGGGCGACGAGCGCAGAGATGTCGGAGGCCTTGGGTGTCAGCAGATCTGGCGTCGAATTCGTCGAAATCGCCGTGCTGATCTTCTGCATGTACGAGTCTGTTGGGAGGCCGAGGTACTCGATCGTAATGCCCGGGTTCTTGGCCTCGAACATCTCGATGAGCGTCTTGAGATTGGCCGTGCGCTCGGGGCGGGTGTCGGTGTCCCAGAGCTCGAGGACAACGTCGCCACCGTCATCGCCTGCGGATCCGCCGGTGTCCGACGAGCAACCGACGACGGCCGCAACACTTGCCGTCGCGACGGCCGCGGCGATCCAACGCTTCGTTCCTTGTGATTGTGAACGCATCGTCGCGCTCCTCTCCCCGGCGCCTTCGCCGTTCGATGTCGAGTCATCCGTGAGGGATGGTCGCTAGCGTACATGGTCGATCGTATATGATCCACCATACATACTCGTTGCAACCGTGCTAGCGTCGCCCCGGAAGGAGATCCCATGTCTATCGCCACCTCCCAGCCCATGTCGCGCACCGCGCACGTTCTCGAGTCGCTCCGCCTGCAGATCCTGAACGGCACCCTGCACGCCGGCCAGTCCCTCGTCGAGGCCGAGCTCGCCCGCACCTTTAATGTCTCGAAGACCCCCGTCCGCGAGGCCCTCAAGACCCTCTCCGGCCTCGGCCTCGTGACGATGAGCGAGTACCGCGGCGCCGTCGTGCGTTCCGTCGACTATGAGATGGCCCGCGCCGTCTTCGAGATCCGTCTTCTCCTCGAACCCCAGGCCGTCGCCATGGCCGTCGCCGCCGGATCCATCGATATCGATGCCGCCCGCGCGACCCTCGCCCGCGCGACCCTCGCAGCCGACGACGCCGAGCGCAGCCTCATCAACCGCGAGTTCCACCGCCTCACCTTCGCGGGTTGCGGCAATGCGCTGCTCGTCACCATGCTCGACGACCTGCGCGACCAGACCGCCCTCATCACCGTCAACGCCTGGCGCTACGGCATCACCTGGATCCACGAGGCCCACGAGCACGAGGCCATCCTCGACGCGATCGAGAGCGGCGACGCCGACCGCGCCCGCGAGCTTAACGAGGCCCACATTCGTTCATTCACCGACCACGTCGTCACACGACTAAAGGAGCACGATGAGTAGCAACACCGGGGCGCTCGAGGGGATCGTCGCGATTCCCATCACGCCTTTCACCGAGGGGCGCGTCGACGAAGACGCGTACCGCACGATCCTCGACCGGATCCTCGACGCGGGGGTAGCGACGCTCACGCCCAACGGAAACACCGGCGAGTTTTACGCCCTCACCGCCGAGGAGCGCCGCGCCGTTATGGAGGCCTGTGGCGAGCACACCCGTGGCCGCGCCACCCTGGTCGCCGGCGTCGGATTCGATACGGCTACCGCCATCGCCGACGCGAAGCACGCAGCCCAGCACGGCGCCGAGTTCATCATGATTCACCAGCCCGTACACCCCTATGTGTCGCGCGACGGCTGGATCCAGTACCACGCCACCATCGCCGACGCCGTCCCCGACCTCGGCGTCGTGCTCTACGTCAAGAACCCTCGCGTCGACGGATCCATGATCCGCGCGCTCGCCGACCGCAGCCCCAACGTCGTCGGCGTCAAATACGCCCTCGCGGATCCGGTGCTCTTCGCGGCCGTGCGATCGCACGCCCCCGAGATCGTCTGGATCGCGGGCCTCGCCGAGCCCTACGCCCTCTCGTACTTCGCCCACGGGGCCACCGGGTTCACCTCGGGGCTCGTCAACGTGCTTCCCCGCCTCTCGGTTGACCTCCTCGAGGCCCTTCGCGTCGGCGACTTCGCCGCCGCTCGCGACCTCGAGGAGCGCATCGCCGAGTTCGAGCGCCTCCGCGGCGCCGAGGCCAGCGCCGACAACGTCAGCATCGTCAAGGAGGCCCTCGCCCAGCTCGGCGTCGTCTCGCGCGACGTGCGCCCGCCGAGCTCGCCCGTGTCCGATGCCGCCGCCGAGCGCGTGAGCGCGATCCTCGCCGATTGGGCCCGCGATTTCGACCTCGAGACGGGAGCCGCGCGATGAAGATCACCGGCTTCGAGGGTTTCCTCGCCCGCGTCGGCGACCGCCCCCGCGTGCTCGTTCGCGTCGACACCGACGAGGGCATCTCCGGCTGGGGCGAGGCCTATAACCACGGCCCTGATGAGGCGCTCTTCCCCGTCTTCGAGTACATGTTCGCCCAGATCATGGGTGAGGATCCGCGCCGCGTCGAGCACCTGACGCAGAAGATCACCCGCCTCGCCCGCTTCCCGCAGGGCGCCATCGGGCTCGCCGCACTCTCGGCCATCGATCACGCCCTCTGGGACATCTCTGCCCTCGCGCTGAACGTCCCCGTCTATCAGCTCCTCGGCGGCCGCGTCCGCGATCGCGTGCCCGTCTACTGCGGCCTCTACACCGCGCCCGACGCCGACGTCGCGCGCGACCGCACCGCCGAGCTCAACGAGCAGTACGGCCTCACCGCCTTCAAGCTCAGCCCGTGGCGCGGCGACATCCACGCCCAGCGCTGGGGCCTCGTCGTCAGCGAGATCGCCGACTACTTCGGCGAGGTGCGCGCGGCGGCGGATCCGCGGTGGGACTTCGGCTTCGACGCCCACGCCCAGATCTTCGAGCCCTACCGCGCGATCGAGCTCGGCAACGCCCTCGCCCCCTATCAGCCGATGTTTTTCGAGGAGCCGATCCGCCCCGAGCACATCCCCTCGTGGCGCCATCTCCGCGAGCAGTTGCGCGTTCCGCTGGCGACCGGCGAGAGCCTCTACAGCCCGCACGAGTTCCTCGCGCTGCTGACCGCCGGCGGCGTTGACATCGCCCAGCCCGACATCGCCGTCGTGGGCGGGATCTCGCAGATGCGCCGCATCGCGACCCTCGCCGAGACCCACAACGTGATGGTCGCCCCGCACAACCCCATGGGCCCTCTCGCGACCGCCCACAACCTGCACTTCGCGGCCGCCTGCAGCAACTTCTTCAAGCTCGAGTACAAGTTCGACGACACCACCTGGTGCCCGGATCCGTACCTCCCGGTCGACGGGCATCTCGAGCTGCGCGAGGATCGGCCCGGCTGGGGCGTCACGATCGACGAGGACGCCCTGCGCGCCTCCGACACGATCGTCTGGAACCGAGCCCTACACGTGCGCCCCGACGGGTCGTGGGCCTGGGCGTAGAAACCGGGCCCGCCTAGACCGCCGGATCCGCCGAGGTATCGAGGGCCCGCACCTCGAGCCCCGCGGCGGTCGCGAGCACCGCGAGGGATCCGTCGATCAGCTGCAGGTCGCGCAGCGTGAGCTGGCGCGCGCTGAGCGTGCCCGCGTCGTCGAGATCCTTCGCGATCTGCTCGAAGAGCGACGCCGACCTCGTATATATGCGTTTCGTGGCATGCTCGCCGAGCCCGCGCCTCAGCTCGTTCATCGAGGCGATGAGCACCTGTCCCGCCTCGCCGACGTCGTCGCCGCCCGATCCGTCGATCACCTCAAGGTGCGCGCTGTCGATCAGCAGATCGCGCGCGTACGAGTGTGCCGCGTTGGCCGCATACCACCACTGTTGTTCGACCCCGCCGAGGGATCCGGGAACCCGTAGCATCGCGCGCTTCGGCTCGGTCGCCGCCGCGAGCGCCTGGAAGCTCGCATCGAGATCGCGCGACGCGGCGCCCAACGGTTCTTCATATGCCGAGTCGCGTATGCGAAGGATCGCCGGCCCCACGAGCTTCGAGAGAGCATCGATGACCTCGCGCGTTGCGACCCTCACGACGCGCCCCGTGCGAAGCGGCAGCACGAAGACCACCGTGAGGACCGCCGCGCCCGCCCCGACAACCGTCTCGAAGAGCCGAAGTCCCAGCAGCTGTTCCGAGTACTCGTCGAGCTGCACGTAGAGCTGGGCGATGAGGATCGTGAGCGCCGCCGTGAAGAACGCGTAGCTGATCCGAATCATGTACATGCCCACGAACAGCGTCACGAGGATCACCGCGATCGCCACGTACGGCCTCTGGCCCACGAGGTGCGCCAGCACCGCGCCCAGCACGACGCCGATGACCGTTCCGATCACGCGGAAGACGCCCTTGCGCACGTGCTCGGCCGCGTTGTTCGCGCCCATGAACGTCACGAACGCCGCGATCACGGCCCAGTAGAAGCGTTCCTGCGACACGGTCGCGCCCACCAGGATCGCGACGATGCCCGCGACCGTCATCTGGATCCCGAGCCGCACCGACGGGTGAAGCCCCCGGCGCGAGCCCTCCTCCGATGCCGTCGCGCTGACCTTCGACGAGCCGGGCAGCCAGCCGCCCGCCAGCGTCACGGCCGGCAGGAACTCCTCCGTGACCGGCCGCGCCGAGTGCTCGAAGCGCTGGTTCTTCAGCACGTGAATCACGCGGGCGAAGTCGCTCACGCTCGTCACGAAGCGGTGCAGCACGACCCGCGCGTCGCCCTCGATGCTCGACGAGCGGGTCCATTCGGCGAGCCGCTCGCCCGCCTTTTCGACGCCGGCCGCGTCGCGGCGCGCGATCGCGAGGAACGGATCCCGCGCCAGCGCGAGCGCCTCGGCCGGCACGTCGAGCCGCGTCATCGCGCGGGCGAAGCGCGCCGCGTTCGCGAGCGAGAGCTCGGCCGTGAAGACGAGCCGGTGCAGCTCCCGCGCCGTCGTCCCGACCGGCAGGCGCGGCGACTCGGCGAGCTGCGCGTCGATCATGAGCGCCGTCTCATTGAGGCGGATCAGCTGGTTCACCTGCTGCTTGCGCAGCGCGTCTGAGTCCGGGTGGTCGAGCAGGTCGACCGTCGTCACCGCGACGACGTCGGCCCGGCGGAGGAAGGATCGGCGCAGCCGCTGCACCGCCGTCGCCCGGCTCGGCAGGAATAGCGTCACGTAGCTGAAGATCGCCGCCACCGCGCCGATCGCGAGGGCGCCCGCGATCCAGCCGAGGCCCGAGAGGTCGGTCAGGCGCCCCAGGAACATGCCGAGGAAGTCGCCCATGAACAGGCCCTGCCCGATCGTGAACCCGTTCGCGCCGAAGCGGCGCAGGAAGCCCGTCGATCCGAGCACCAGCACCATCGCGATGAGCCCGATCGTGCCGTAGGGCGCGAGCCCGAGCCCGATCACGATGCCCGCGAAGAGCGACGCCGGCAGCAGCAGGAGCGCGCCGATGCCCTGCCTCGCGGTCGCGTACATCGGCCCGATGAAGGTCGAGATCATGCCGACCATCGCGCCCGCCATGAGGAACATGACCCTCGCCGCGCGGTCGATCGCGTCGGCGCCGGGCGTCGATGCCGGAACGCTTAGCGGGTGCGCGAGCTGCACGTAGATCCACTCGGCGAGCAGCGCGAGCCCGACCGAAACCACCGCCTGGGCCGCCGTCCGCAGGCGGGTGAGGCCCGGATCCGACGCGAGGAAGCGGTTCAGCCACTCTCCCGTGGCGTGAGGTGCGGGGCGGGGAGTTGACGTGTGCATTCTGGATCAAGTCTAGTGATGACTTCATCTGCAGTACACGGGGCGGTCCGGTTGGACGACGTGCGGATCCGCGAATTTCGGGAGCGTAGAGAACGATCCGGTCTTCTACGAAAAGGAACGCGCATGTCTTCACTTCTCGCTCGCCTCGGGCGGTTCAGCGCCCGACACCGATGGGGCGTGCCCGTCGCCTGGGTGCTCGTCTTCGCGGCCCTCATCGGCGTGCTCATCGTCGGCGGCAGGCTCGTCTCGAACGAGGCCGCCGCGCAGGAGATGCCCGAGACCCTCGCCGGCCAGGCGCTCGAGCGGATGAACGAGGAGTTCCCCTCCGAGGGCGCCTCGCACACGACCCTGCAGCTCGTCTTCGCCCCGACGAATGGCGATGTGACCGCCGACGCCGAGGCGATCGCCGCCGTCCTCGCCGACGCCGCCGAGCTTCCCGGCGTCGACGCCGTCTCGAACCCGCTCTCGCCCGAGGCGCCCTATATGTCGTCCGACCGTGCCGTCGCCGTCGCGACCCTCGACTACGGTGAGGAGGTCGCCGACGATGACCAGCAGGCCTTCTACGACGCGGCCCTCGAGCTGCAGGAGGACGCCCCGGCGAACCTCGGCGTCGAGCTCGGCGGCAACCTCGTGCCCCTCGGCGCCCCCGCGCCCGGGCCCGGCGAGGGCGTCGGCGTGCTCCTCGCCCTCATCGTGCTCGCCGTGACCTTCGGATCCCTCATCGCCGCAGGCGTCAACCTGCTGATCGCGGTTTTCGGCGTGGGCGTCGGCCTCGTCGGCGTGCTCGCGTACGGCGCCCTCACCCCGATCGGTGACAACTCGATCATCCTCGCCGCGATGCTCGGCCTCGCCGTCGGCATCGACTATTCGCTCTTCATCCTGTCGCGCTTCCGCAACGAGCTGCGCGCCGGGCGTACCGTCGTGGAGGCCGCCGGCCGCGCCACCGGAACCGCAGGAACCGCCGTCGTCTTCGCCGGCATGACCGTGATCGTGGCGCTCGTCGCCCTCGTCGTCGCCGGCATGACCGCCATCACCGAGATGGGCGTCGCCGCGGCCTTCGCCGTCGCCGTCGCCGTGCTGCTCTCCCTCACCCTGCTGCCCGCCTTCATGGGGATCATGGGCACCCGCGCCCTCTCGCGGAAGCAGCGCGCAGCGCTGAAGCGCGGCGAGATCTGGCGCGAGGGATCCGAGCAGAAGCGCGGCGTGATCCGCGGCTGGTCGAGCGTCGTCGTCAAGAAGCCCATCACCTCGATCATCGGCGGCCTCATGCTGCTCGTCATCGTCGCCCTGCCCGTCTTCGACATGAAGATCGCCGCGAACGTGCCGGGCGGCTCGGATCCGGAATCGACCGAGCGGGCCGCGTACAACCTCATCCTCGACGAGTTCGGCGGCACCCAGAGCCCCCTCATCGTGCTCGCGACCGGCGACGACGTCGAGGACCACGTCGCCGAACTCGAGGCCGATCTCGCGGGCCTCGACGGCGCCCAGACCGTCACCCCCGCCGAGATCAGCGCTGCCGGCGACATGGCCCGCATCATCGTCATCCCCGAAAGCGGCCCGATCGACGAGCAGACGAAGGATCTCGTGCATTCGATCCGCGCCGAGGCCTACGACGGCATCGACGTCGAGGTGACGGGCGAGACCGCGATCGGCATCGACAGCGACCAGAACATGATGGACGCGCTCATCAAGTACATCGCCGTGATCGTCGTGATCTCGCTGATCCTCATGATCGTGCTCTTCCGCTCGATCCTCATCCCCGTGATCGCGACCCTCGGCTACCTGCTCTCGCTCGCCGCCTCGTTCGGCGCCAGCGTCGCGGTGTTCCAGTGGGGCTGGCTCGACTTCCTGCCCGCGCCGCAGGGCGACCCGATGATGAGCCTCCTGCCCATGATTCTCGTCGGCGTGCTCTTCGGCCTCGCGATGGACTACCAGGTGTTCCTCGTCTCGCGGATCCAGGAGATGTACCACCGCGGCATGGATCCGAAACTCGCGATCCGCGAGGGCTTCGCCCGCTCCGGCCCCGTGCTCATCGCCGCCGCGAGCATCATGATCGTCGTCTTCGCGGGCTTCGCGCTCGCCGAGTTCGCGATCGGCGCGGGCATCGCCTTCGGCCTCATGGTCGGCGTCGCCGCCGATGCCTTCATCGTGCGCATGGTGCTCATGCCCGCCATGCTCTCGCTGCTCGGCAAGGCCGCGTGGTGGATGCCGAAGTGGCTCGATAGGATCCTGCCCAATGTTGATGTTGAGGGAAGTTCGCTCGACAAGCGCGAGGAGAAGCTGGTGCTCGCCAGCTGACGCACGACCGCGGCGGGGCCTCACGGCCCGCCGCGGTCGTTAACCTTGCTGCATGGACGTCAGAAGCTACGAGCCGCGCGACCTCGAAGACCTCGTCGGCGTGTGCGTCGGCACCGCCGACCACGGCGGCGACGCCACCGGCCAGCTCGACGACGACCGCCTCTGGGCCGAGATCTACCTGCTGCCGTACCTCGAGCGCCACCCGGATCTCGCGACCGTCGTCGACGACGGCCGGGGCCGCGCCGTCGGTTACGTTATCGGTACCGACGACACCGAGGCCTTCGACGCCTGGTTCGCACGCACCTGGTGGCCCGCGCGACGCGCGGCCTATTCCGGATCCGCGAACCCGCGACAGCGGGAGCTCGTCGCCACCTCAGATGCACGGACGGACGCGCGGACGGCCGCGCCGTGGAGCGCCTACCCGGCGCACCTCCACATCGACCTGCTTCCTGCCGCCCAGGGGCAGGGGCTCGGCCGGATCCTCATCGCCCGCCTCGCCGACGCGCTCGCGCGCGACGGCGTGACGGGCTTGCACGCCGTTACATCGGCCGATAACGCCGGCGCCGTGGCGTTCTACCCGCGCCTCGGCTTCGTCGAGCTCGAGGCCGACGAGGGGGCGCGGGCGTTCGGGCTCGACCTCAGCTCGCGGCGCACGACGCGATAAACGCCATGAGCTCGGTCGCGTCGTTCGTCGAGAACAGCGCGTCGAGCGCCAGGTTGAACTCGAGCCGTCGCGCGTTCGGAATGTTGACCGCGTCGTAGCCGTGCGACATGAGCTCGCCTGCCATCATGAGCCGAGCCGTGCGCTTGTTGCCGTCGAAGTAGAACTGCGTGCGCGTCGCGGCGGCGTTGTAGACGAGCGCCCGCACCCGGGCGTCGTCGACGCCGGCCAGGTGTTCGGCGAGCAGCTCCCAGCGCTCGGGGAGTTGCTCGGGCGGGACGCCCTCAACGTAGCCGCCGTCGGCGAGGCGCACCGTGCCGCCGCCACCCACGGATCCCTCGCCCCGGAAGTGCCCCGACTCGATCGCCTCGTGTCGCGCGACGAGCGCGTGCACGGCGTCGGACGTCTGCTTGTCGAGTCGGAAGGTGCCGTTTTCGACGGCCTCGTCGACGAAGCTGTAGCCCTCGCTCAGCGCGAGAACCTGCCTCTCGTCTTCGAGCGGGCGGCCCTGCACCGTGACGCCCTCGAGCAGGGTGCGAACCTCGGGGAGCGTGAAGGTGTTGCCCTCGAGGGCCGCCGCGTTCCAGATGAGATCGGGGAGCGCCGAGCGGAACCGATGGCGCGCCTTCTCGACGCCCACCATGGCGATGCCGGAGAACGGCACCCCGTCGAGGTCCCACGTCACGCCCGTGAGGTTCGCCTGCGAGGCGTGCACGACGTCGACGGGGCGCGACGGCTCCTGCCGCGCCCAGCTCCTGCGTTCGCTCACGATTCCGACCACCCTTCCGCGATGCTTCGCGCGACGACGTCGAGGCCCCGCCCGATACCGAAGCCGTCGAGCAGCGCCTGCATGGGGGCAACGTACCGCAGTGGTCCGACACTCCAAGCGGCCGTCAAGACCGAGTCGTTCGCAGGGGCGAGGATCACGTGTGCGGTGTCGGGGGAATCGGTGCGCCTGTGCGTGTCGAGCATCGTTCGCGCCGCGCGCTCCGGATCCTCGACCCACAGCAGCCCCGGCGCGCGCTCCGGCGCCGCGGTGCCCATCGCCGCGAACGCCGCGGTGCCCGAGAGCGCCCATCGGCCGCCCGACGCGTCCCCGCCGGAGGCCAACCGTTTTGCGTCGCGCGTGCCCCGCAGGTAGACCGCCCCGTCGCGATACTGGGGCGCCGATGCGCGCCCCGCGGCCGCGGTGATCTCTACCGGATCCGTCGTGATCGAGAGCCTGTCCGTCCAGCGCGCCTGCGCGGGGGAGGGCTCGATCTCCGCGAACGCGCCGTCGAGCAGGATCCGCGCGGCGGTCGCCGCGTCCGGGTCGCTGAGCGGCCGCAGCGCGATGTCGAGGTCCCAGCCATGCACGATCGCGAGCTCGCGCAGCGAGGCGAGCGTTGGATCTGTTGCGCCCGTGCCGATGCGGTGAATCGTCGAGCGGTTGATGCCCGCGCGGCGCGCGTATTCGGACGCGGTCATACCCTCCGGCGGGGTCGCGAGCTCGCGAATCACGTGTTGCATGTATGCAACGTTATCGAGCGATGTTGCGCGTATGCAACATGCTCCGCCGATCTACTCCAAACGTCGTACAGCGGACGGTCCTTTCGGACGACGATTGTGCGGCCCGAAAACGGGAACCTCAATTCAGGCGCCGCAACCGGCGCCGGAACAACGAAAGGGATCCTCATGAACACCGAGTACGACCTCGCCGGTGTCATCGCCGCCGCCATCCTGTTGCCCCTCAGCTGGATCCTGTGCGCCGTGTGGTTCGTCGGTTTCGGAGCCGTTGCCGCAGGGCGTTGGGTCGGTCGTCTCGGTGCCCGCACCGGATCCCACAACCCGGGCCTCAGCGCCTAAGAGACGGAGTCGACATGTCGAAGAAGAAGATCACGATCCTGGTGTCTGCGGGCCTCGCCGTCACGGCGCTCGCCGGCGTCGTCAGCCAGCGGATCCGGGGGCGGTCGTGAGCGCCCGCGCGAGGCGGCCTGAGCCGCTCGCGGCCCTCGGGCACCGCGCGCTTGCCGTGGCCCCCGAGCTCTACGCGCTCCTCCGCTTCACCGGATCCCGTGAGGTCGCGTCCCGCAACCGCGACCAGAAGTACATCGGTCCCCGGATCCACCGGGCGACCTGGCGGCCGTTGCCGGCGTCGTAGCGAGGCGCGAATCCCCGTTAGCGATAAGCAAACGTCCGGGGATTATCAGTAACTCAGTTACTAATAATCCCCGGACGTTGCAGTTGCGCCTCAGCCGCCGTTCGACTGGCGGGTGCCTTCTGCGAGCGCATCGAAGGTGTAGAGATAACCGCCGTCCGCGCCGCTGACGGTGATGACGCCGTTCGTCGTGCCCGGCTCGATCGCGATGTTTGTCGCCGAGCTGAGATCGTGATCGTCCGGCACCTCGATCGTCTCGAGGTGCGCGCCGTCGTGGTCGAACACTTCGACCGCCGTGCGGTTATGGAACATCTGATAGATGTTTCCGTCGGCATCGACGGCCGTCGAGTCGACGCGGGCGCGGCCGGCATCGATGTGGATCGCCTCGTGCGCCTCGGCGAGGCCGCCCTCGGCGTCCAGGGAGAGGTAGTCGATGCGGTTCGCGTTGTACTGCGCGACCCAGAGGCCTGCGAGGTTCTCGTCGAAGCTGATGCCATTGGGGGCCGGGAGGCCCTCCGCAAAGACGCTCGCGTCGCCGTCCGGCGTCACGCGAATCACCCGGCCGATGTCACCCGACGTACCGCCGAGCCCCGTCGTATCGCTGATGTACATCGACCCGTCGGGCCCGAATGCGAGGTCGTCGGGCCGCATCCGGCTCCCGTCGATCTCGCCCTCGAAAACCGTCTGCGGATCCGTGCCATCGGCCGCGATCGATCGGATCGCGCTGCCGACCATGTCGGTCAGGTAGATGCGGCCGTCGTCGCCTCGGGGGCCGGATCCGCCTCGGCGGTGCACGCCGCCAGCGCGAGCGGCGCGGCGAGCAGCAGCGCGCCCGCCGCGTACGCCCGCCTCACGCCGTCGCCTCGACGAAGCTCGGCACGAGCACCTCGTGCATGCTCGTCTCGCGCCACTCGTCGATGAGGCGCGCGAACGCGACCGGGCCGGGGGAGTACATGCGCCCCGTCACCGAGAACGAGCCCTCGCCGTTGTAGTAGCCCGGCGTGCACTCCTGCTGGAACGCCGTCGCGTCGTGTGCGGTGCGGATGACCTCGTTGTTCCAGGCCTCCTGTGCCTCGATCGTCGGCTCGATCCAGGCCGCGCCCTCGCGTTCGGCGCTCGCGATCACCGCCGCAACGTGCGATGCGTTCTCCTGCAGGATGTGCACGAAGTTGACCGAGTTCGGCGCCTGCGGGCCGCTGAGGTGCAGCAGGTTCGGGAACCCGTGCGTGTAGAAGCTGTGCAGCGTGCGCGGCCCGTTCGCCCAGGCCGCGAGCAGCGGCTGGCCGCCGCGACCCGTCACCGGAAGCGTGCCCGAGACGACGCCCGAGACGCCCACCTCGAAGCCCGTCGCGAAGATGAGGCAGTCGAGCTCGTACTCGTCCTCTCCCACCACGACCGTCTTCTCGGTGAGCGACGTGATGCCGTGGGTTTCTGCCGTGTCGACGAGCGTGACGTTCGGGCGGTTGAAGGCCGGCAGGTAGGTGTCGCTGAAGCCCGGGCGCTTGCACATGTAGCGGTACCAGGGCTTGAGCTTCGCGGCCGTCTCCGGGTCGTCGACGACCTCGTCGACGCGCGCGCGGATCCGGTTCATCGTCTGCGCGTCTTCGAGCTCGGTGTCTGTGGTCTCGCTGAAGGAGCCCGAGATGATCTCGCGCTGCAGGTTCGGCGTCTTCGTCCAGCCGTCCGTCACGAGCGAGGTCTCGACGGGCTCGCCCGAGAGCACCTCGAGGAAGTTATCCATCAGCTCGCGCTGCCAGCCGGGCTCGCGTGAGGCGGCCCATTCCGGATCCGTCGGACGGTTATCGCGCACGTCGACCGTCGACGGGGTGCGTTGGAACACGACGAGTTCCTTCGCGTGCTGCGCGACCTCGGGGATCACCTGCAGGCCCGTCGCGCCCGTGCCGACGACGCCCACGCGCTTGCCGCGCAGTTTCTCGAGGTCCGCGCCCGTGTAGCCGTAATCCCAGCGGCTCGTGTGGAAGGTGTGGCCCGCGAACGAGTCGATGTCCGGGATGCCGGGAAGCTTCGGCTGCGTCAGCGTGCCCGACGAGGTGATCACATACCGTGCGCGGAATACATCGCCGCGATCGGTCTCGACGAGCCACTCCGCATCGTCTTCCTGCCACGCGAGCGACGTCGCGCGGGTCTGAAAGAGCGCGTTCTCGTAGAGGCCGTAGTGGTCGGCGATCCGCACGGCATGCTGGCGGATTTCCTCGCCCGTCGCGTATCGCTCGGTCGGCATATAGCCGGTTTCCTCGAGCAGTGGCATGTAGATGTACGACTCGATATCGCACCTCACGCCCGGGTAGCGGTTCCAGTACCAGGTGCCGCCGACGTCGCCGGCCTCGTCCATGAGGCGCACGCCCTCGATGCCGGCCTCGCGCAGGAACGCGCCCGCCTGCAGGCCGCCAAATCCGGCGCCGATGATGAGCACCGTGACGCTGTCGGCGACCGGCTCGCGCTCGAGGCGCTCGGTGTACGGATCCTTCGCGTAGTACCCGAACTCCCCGGCCGCTCGCGCATACTGCCGAGCCCCGTCGGGGCGGATCCGCCGGTCGCGCTCGCGGCGGTACGTCGCGCGGATCTCGTCGAGGTTGACGTCTGTTTCGTGGGCCATGAGCTCCCCTTCAGTTGACTGGTCTAAGTCAACCGGACAGGGTTATCCGCATGGGCCGCGAGATCTACTGCATCTGCAGTAACTTAGCCCTCTGGCTCGCCCGCCGCGTGCCAGAAGGCGACGAGTTGCGCACGGTCGCGCGCGCCGAGCTTCGCCATGGCGCGGTTGATGTGCGTCTTCACCGTGAAGGGTGAGAGGAACTCGTCCGTCGCGATCTGCTCGTTCGAGGATCCGCGGGCCGCCGCCCGCACGAACTGCCGCTCGCGCGGGGTGAGGGTGCCGAAGAGCCGCGCGAGATCCTCGTCGACGTCGCGAACCGGCGCCGCGCCGACGTGCGCGATGACCGCCGCGGCCGCTTTCGCGCTCAGCGCGCCGCCCCCGCCGTGCACCTCGCGGATCGCGTCGGCGAGCTGGTCGGGCGATGCGCCCTTCCCGAGAAAGCCGTTCGCACCTTTCTGCAGCGCCTGGAACACGAGATCGTCCTGCTCGAAGGTCGTGAGCATCACAATCTTCACGCGCGAATTTGCCGCCCGCACGCGGGCCGTCGCCTCGACGCCGTCGATGCCGGGCATGCGGATATCCATGAGCACGACATCCGGGTTGAACGCGGCCGCCTTGTCGACGGCGTCGAGACCGTCAGACGCCGTGCCCGCGATCTCAATGTCGTTGAAGGTGTCGAGCACCGCCGAGAGACCCACCCGGATCATCTCCTGGTCGTCGGCGATCATCACCCTGATGCTCATATCTGCTCTCCTGTCGTGCGCATGCGGGCCGTGACCGCGAAGCGGCCGCCCCCGCGGGCGATGGCGAGGGATCCGCCGGCCGACTCGACGCGCTCGCGCATGCCGACGAGCCCGAAACCGGATCCGCCCGCGCGCGGCTCCGCCGCGACGCGGTTTTCGACGCGCAATTCGAGCACGTCGGCGTGCTGTTTCAACGTGACGCGGGCGGATCCGGAACCGTATTTCTGTGCGTTCGTGAGCGACTCTTGCGTGACGCGATAGACGGCCGTGTCGACGGCGGCGTCGAGCCGGCCTTCGACCGGCGCGATGTCGGCGTCGATCGTCATG
>Ga0308157_10002038_pt1 | contig 36083 bp, 29 predicted proteins | sample PhyBR1_FD_201035 | JGI IMG/M metagenome (GOLD analysis project Ga0308157, IMG submission 201035) | Phyllosphere microbial communities from UC Gill Tract Community Farm, Albany, California, United States - DLSLB.R1 | ecosystem: Host-associated > Plants > Phyllosphere > Unclassified | place: USA... | reverse complement strand
GCCGGTGCGTTTCAATGCGATGAAACGTCGATTGGAAGGGGTGACACAAAAGGCGCTTACCCAGTGCCTGCGCAAACTGGAGCGCAACGGCATGTTGACGCGGCACGTCATCGCGGCCTCGCCCGTCGCGGTGGAGTACGAAATCACATCGCTCGGCCTCACCTTGCTTCCGCCGTTCAAGGCGATGCACGAATGGACGATGAGCAAGTTGCCAGCGGTGGAGGCGGCGCGGCGGAAGTTCGATCAACGCGCCGCCATGTAGGAGCGCTGTCGCTACAGGTCCTATTCGGCGATGGCGAAGGGCCCGCTGTGGACCGCCGACAGGATGGCCTCGATGGCCGGGTGGGTGATCTTGCGGACGTTGGAGATGGCGAAGAATTGTTCGCGCAGCTCGGGCGCGTCGCCCACCAGCACGGCGCCGAATTGTTCCTCGATGTCCTGCGCCAGCGCCGACGGCGCGAAGAACAAGCCCAAGCCATTGCGGCCGAAGGTGTTGAGCATGGCGTTGTCCTCGAACTCGCCGACGATGTCCGGCCGCACCTGATGCTGCACGAACCAGGCGTCGATGCGGCCGCGCAGCGCGTTGTTTCGGGTCGGTAGCAGCAGCGGCGCGCCGTGCAGGCTGGCAGGGAAGTTGCGCCGGTACTTGCGCGCCAGCTTGTGCACCCCATACAGTTTCATGTCGCTTTCGCCCAGCAAGTGGCTGAACACCTTCAGGCTGCCGCCGGCGCGCACCGCGCGGTCCGTCAGCACCACATCCAGCTTGCCCAGCGCCAGATCGGCCAGCAGCGCTTCAAATTCATTTTCCATGCACACCAGCCGCACCCGCTGCTCCAGCTGCTGCGTCGCCTGCAGCAGGCGGTAGGCGATCAGCTTGGGCAGCGAATCCGAGATGCCGACCGTGAGGCGCATCTTGTCCGCCTCCGCCTCGTCCAGCGCGTCCTGCAGCTGGTCGCCCAGCAGGAAGATCTGGTCGCAATAGCTGAGCGCCAGCTTGCCAGCCTCGGTCGGCACCAGGCGCCGGCCCTGCGGCTCCAGCAGCTGCTTGCCGATCGATTGTTCCAGCGATGCCAGTTGCATGCTGATGGTCTGCACGGCCAGCCCGAGGCGCTCGGCCGCGCGCGTGACGCCGCCTTCCTTGGCCACCATCCAGAAGAAGTAAAGATGCCGGAAATTGAGTCCGCTGGTTTTCATGATCTTCTGCTTTTATGAAGTAATACTTCAATTATCTTCTATTTTTTAAAAACCGTTTGTTCTCTACACTGCATCCCATCGATTTACAACCAAGAGAGAAAAACATGAAGCACTTCAAAGTGTCTTTCCTCGTCACGTTCCTCTGCCTTGCCGCAGCGGGCTGGTGGGGCTACGAACTGACCGGATGGAGCGGCGCCTTGTCCGCCGTGGGTATCGCCGCGATCCTGGCCGCGATGGAAGTGTCGCTGTCGTTCGATAACGCGGTGGTCAACGCCTCCGTGCTCAAGACCTGGGACGCCTACTGGCAGAAGCTGTTCCTCGGCGTCGGCATCATCATCGCGGTGTTCGGCATGCGCTTGCTGTTCCCGCTGGTGATCGTGGCGGTGGCCGCGGATATCGGCATCATGGACGTGTGGCACCTGGCGCTGAACGATCCGAAAACGTACTCGATGCACCTGACGAATCACCACGCGGAAGTGGCGGCATTCGGCGGCATGTTCCTGCTGCTGGTGTTCCTGAACTTCCTGTTCGATGACGAGAAAGAAGTCCACTGGCTGGGCAACGTCGAGAAGAAACTCGGCTCGCTGGGCAAGGTGTCCTCGATCTCGGTAATGATTGCGCTGGCTGTCCTACTGGGCTCCATGGGCCTGGTAGGCGAAGCGCAGAAGCTGGTGGTGCTGGTGTCCGGCCTGTGGGGCATCCTGATCTACGTCGGCGTCGATGCGGTCAGCAACCTGCTGGAGAAGGAAGAAGAGGGCAGCAATGTCGGTGACCTGGTCAAGAAGGGCGGTATCGGTGGTTTCCTGTACCTGGAAGTGCTCGATGCTTCGTTCAGCTTCGACGGCGTGATCGGCGCGTTCGCCATCACCACCGACGTCGTGATCATCATGCTGGGCCTGGCGATTGGCGCGATGTTCGTCCGCTCGCTGACGGTGTACCTGGTGAAGAAAGGCACGCTCGACGAATTCGTCTTCCTGGAGCACGGCGCGCACTATGCGATCGGTATCCTGGCCGCGATCATGTTGGCGAGTATGAAGTACCACATCCCGGAACTGTTCACCGGTCTGATTGGTGTGGCCTTCATCGCTGCCTCGCTGTGGTCCTCGGTGCGCCACCGCCGCAAGCAGGAAGCCGCGGTCGCCATCGCTGCATAAAAGTTTTCAAGAATTCGGCGGGCCGTTAATTACGGACACGGCCCGCCGCCTGTAGTACCCAAAGTCCGGTTCTCTTTTTAGGAGCATCACATCATGGCAATCAGTCTGCAAAAAGGTGGCAACGTTAATCTGAGCAAGGAAGCTCCAGGCCTGTCGAAAATCGTGGTTGGTCTGGGCTGGGACGTGCGCAACACCGACGGCAAGGACTTCGACCTGGACGGCTCGGCCTTCCTGCTGAAGGTGGACGGCAAGGTCCGCGCCGACAATGACTTCATCTTCTACAACAACCTGAAATCGTCCGACCAGTCGGTGACCCACTCCGGCGACAACCGCACCGGCGCCGGCGATGGCGACGACGAAACCGTCACCATCGACCTGACCAAGGTGCCGGCCGACGTGGAACGCATCGCCATCTGCGCGACGATCCACGAAGGCGACGAGCGCCGCCAGAACTTCGGCATGGTGCAGAAGGCCTTCATCCGCTGCGTCAACGGCGCCGGCAACGGCGAGATCGCCCGCTACGACCTGTCGGAAGACGGCTCGACCGAATCGGCGATGATCTTCGGCGAGGTGTATCGCAACGGCGCCGATTGGAAGTTCAAGGCCGTGGGCCAGGGCTTCAAGGGCGGCCTGGGTCCGTTGGCATCGTCGTTCGGCGTGCGCGTTTAATTTTTAACTGAAGAAGAAAGGACTCAATCATGCCTAAATTTTCGATCACCGGCGACATCGATCCCTTCCTGCACGTCTCGCTGGCTCACGGTGAAAAAATCTACTGCGAGTCGGATGCGATGGTGATGATGGAAGCGGCGCTCGATTTGAAGGGCAAGGTCACCGGCGGCATCGGCGCGGCACTGATGCGCCGCTTCGCCAACGGCGAGTCCTTCTTCCAGCAGCACATCGAGGCAGTGCGCGGCGAGGGCGATTGCCTGCTGGCGCCGCGCCTGCCCGGAGCGATGCAGGTGCTCGACGTCGGCCAGCGGCAGTACATGCTGAGCGACGGCGCCTTCGTCGCCGCCACCTCCAGCGTCGAGCTGAAGGTGCGTACCCAAAGCCTGGGCAATGCGCTGTTCGCGCAGAGCGGCGGCTTTTTCATCACCGAGACCGCGGGCGTCGGCCAGGTTGCGGTATCGGGCTTCGGCTCGATCTCGCAGCTGGACGTCACGCCGGGTCGCGATGTGATTATCGATAACTCGCACGTGGTGGCATGGGACAGCGCGCTGCGCTACGAAATCTCGGTCACCACGGGCGGCAACAGCGGCTTTCTGAGCAATCTGGTCAACAGCCAGACCAGCGGCGAAGGCATGGTGCTGCGTTTTTCCGGCCAGGGCAAGATCCTGATCTGCTCGCGCAACGGCGCGGCATTCCAGGCCTGGGCGCAGCGCGGCGTTGCGCAGTAACTTCACAGGAGATTCAAGATGACAGTCAGTTTAAGCAAGGGCCAGAAAATTTCGCTGGCCAAGGAATCGGGCGGCGCATTGGGCCGCGTGACCATGGGCCTGGGTTGGGACGCGATCAAGAGCAAGGGCTTCCTGGGCTTCGGCTCGAAGACCGAAGCGGTCGACCTGGACGCCTCGTGCGTGATGTTCAACGAATCCGGCGCGCCGGTGGACGTGATCTGGTTCCGCCAACTGAAGAGCAAGGACGGCAGCATCCAGCACACCGGCGACAACCGCACCGGCGCCGGCGACGGTGACGACGAGCAGATCAACGTCGACCTGAACGCCGTGCCGGCCACGGTCAAGAGCCTGGTGTTCACGGTGAACAGCTTCACCGGCCAGACCTTCGCGCAGGTGGAGAACGCCTACTGCCGCCTGCTCGACGCCACCGGCGGGCAGGAGGTCGCGCGCTTCAACCTGTCGGTGCAGGGACCGCACTCGGCGCAGATCATGGCCAAGCTGTACCGCCACAACGGCGAATGGAAGATGCACGCCATCGGCGAAAACGGCAAAGGCCGCACCTTCGACGAACTGCTGCCGCAAATCGCCGCCCACTTGTAACACCAGCAACTTGGGGTCAAGTCTGACATTCGGACACGAGCTCTGCCGTAGAAGGCTTCTACGGCAGAGCTCGTGTCCGAATGTCAGACTTGACCCCAAATTGCACGGTATAATGTTGCTATGGAAAAACTGCGAGATTATGCCGAGATTGTTGCTCAAGCTTCGAGAGGGGAGCTGGTTTTTCCTACGAGCGTCAATGCCGCGCTGCGCCTGCAACTGGCGCTGGCCGATCCCGATTGCGATACCGATGACGTGATCCGCAAGGTGCTGGGCGAGCCGCTGCTGGCGGCGCGCACCGTGGCGCTGGCCAATGCGGTGGTGTTCAATCGCGGCGGGGCGCCCGTCACCAGCGTGCGCGCGGCGGTCCAGCGCGTCGGCTTCCGCAACCTGTACACGATGGCGGCCGCGATGGTGGTGCGCCAGTTCGGCAGCCGCATCCGTGACGCCGGCCTGCGCGCCCAGGCCGAACAACTGTGGCGCCACTCGGCCCACGTGGCGGCGCTGGCCCATGTGGTCGCCCGCAAGCTGACCCGCACCGATGCCGATACCGCGTTGTTCGCCGGCATCGTCCACGCGGCGGGCGGCTTCTACCTGCTGGCCCGCGCCGACGATATCCCCGGCCTGCTCGACGATCCGGAGGACTGGATGGGCGCGGCGCAGGAAATCATTACCCGCGAAATCATGAAGAAAATGGCGATCCCGGAGCCGGTCTCCCAGGCCATCGTCTCGCTGCATGGCGCCACGCTGACGCCGCCCCCGCTGGGCCTGCGCGATACCCTGCTGATCGCCAAGCACCTGGCGCCTGTGGCGTCGCCGCTGGCGCCGCAGCGCGAGCACGCCAGCCTGGCCGGCTTTGTCGACGATAACGCCACGCTGGACCAAATCCTGTTCGATTCCTCCGACGAGGCCGCCTCCATGAGCGCCGCGCTGCTGGCCTGAGTGTTGTTTGGAGTTGTTTCCAAGCTAGTCGCAGGGCACTAATCGCGCCAAAAATAGTGTCTAAGGCACAATTATTGCCAAAAGTCTGGCAATATGCGGTTCGTGCGACACGCCAGAAGCGTGTATGCTAATAGTCGTCATACAACAGTAAAAAAACCATGAACCAGACCGCCGCAGCTCCCATGACCGCTCCCACCGTCCTCGTGCCGAAGAAGAAGCACCGCAACCTCGCCCAGGGCGTGGTCGAGGCCTTCACCGGCAGCATCCAGGCCGGCACGATCAAGCCGGGCGAGAAGCTGCCGACCGAGTCGGTCATCATGGAGATGCATGGCGTCAGCCGCACGGTGGTGCGCGAGGCCATCTCGCACCTGCAGGCGGCCGGGCTGGTGCAGACCCGCCACGGCATCGGCACCTTCGTGCTGGAGCCTCAGCCGGCCAACCTGCGCATCTCGGCCGACACCATCCGCACCATCGGCGACGTGCTGGCCATCCTGGAGCTGCGCATCAGCCTGGAAACCGAGGCGGCCTGGCTGGCGGCCACCCGCCGCACGGAGGAGCAGGTGCAGCAGATGGGCGCCGTGCTCAAGCGCATACAAAACGCGCAGGGCCGTCCCGGCTCGGTCGAGTCGGACGTGGCCTTCCACCTGCTGATCGCGCAGGCCACCGGCAACCGCTATTTCGTCGACATCCTCAGCGACCTGGGCAATACCATCATCCCGCGCGCCCGCGTCAACTCGGCGCAGCTGGCGCACGACGATCCGGCCGTGTACCTGGAGCGCCTGAACCGCGAGCACGACGACATCTACAACGCCATCCTGCGCAAGGATGCCGAGGCGGCCCGCGCCGCCATGCGCACCCACCTGAGCAACAGCCGCGAGCGCCTGCGCCGCGCGCAAGAGGGCATCGTCGCCGACCAGCCGGCATAAAAACCACGCCAGCGGGGCGATTCGGCGGATTTCGCTAAATCGCTTGCTCACAACCGTTTATAGTTGTACGATGTCATACAACAGATGGCGCAAAGCTGTCGAACCCCCGTCCTGAGCTGTCGATTATTGGAGACCTTATGCAACCGAATGACCTTAAAAAAATTCTTTCCTCCGGCCTGCTGTCGTTCCCGGTCACCGACTTCGACGCTGAAGGCAACTTCCGCAAGTCGACCTACATCGAGCGCCTGGAATGGCTGGCTCCCTACGGCGCCAGCGCGCTGTTCGCCGCCGGCGGCACCGGCGAGTTCTTCTCGCTGACGGCCAACGAATACACCGACATCATCAAGACCGCGGTCGACACCTGCGCAGGCCAAGTGCCGATCCTGGCCGGCGTCGGCGGCCCGACCCGCGTGGCCGCCGCCTACGCCAAGGAAGCCGAGCGCGTTGGCGCGCAAGGCCTGCTGCTGCTGCCGCACTACCTGACCGAAGCGAGCCAGGACGGCCTGATCGAACACGTGGCCCAGGTCTGCGCCGCCACCAACCTGGGCGTGGTGGTCTACAACCGCGCCAACTGCCGCCTGACCCCGGACTCGCTGGCCAAGCTGGCCGACCGCTGCCCGAACCTGATCGGCTTCAAGGACGGCGTCGGCGACATCGAGTTGATGGTCTCGATCTGGCGCAAGATGGGCGACCGTTTCAGCTACCTGGGCGGCCTGCCGACCGCCGAAGTTTACGCGGCCGCGTACAAGGCTTTGGGTACTCCGGTATACTCGTCGGCGGTATTCAACTTCATGCCGAAACTGGCGATGGACTTTTACCATGCCGTCGCGTCGGACAATCACGCCGAACAAAACCGCATGCTGGACGAGTTCTTCCTGCCATACCTGGAGATACGTAACCGCAAGGCCGGCTACGCAGTGAGTATCGTGAAAGCGGGTGCACGCCTGGTGGGCCATGATGCAGGCCCTGTGCGCGCACCGCTGACCGACCTGACGGCGGAAGAATGCGACATGCTGGATAAACTGATCCGCAAACAAGGCGCTCAGTAATCCCTGCGGCGGCGACACATATAAAACAAGCGCGGCTCGTCCGCGCTTTTCACACTTTGAGGAGTCATTATGCAAGTTGCTGGTGAAATGGTTATCGGCCGCAGCGCGGTCCTGGGCAAAGAAGGCACGATGAAGGCGATCGATCCGTCGCGTAACGTGGAAATCGAGCCGGCCTTTGGCCTGGCAAGCGCCGCCGACCTGCAGCGCGCCTGCGAACTGGCCGACCAGGCTTTCGACATCTACCGCGCCACCGGCCTGGAAGCGCGCGCCAAGTTCCTTGAAACGATCGCCGACCGCATCATGGACATCGGCCCTGCGCTGATCGAACGCGCGATGCAGGAAAGCGGCCTGCCGCAAGCACGCCTGGAAGGCGAGCGCGGACGCACCTGCAATCAACTGCGCCTGTTCGCAAAAGTGGTGCGCGATGGCCGCTTCCAATCGGCGACGCTGGACAGCGCGCTGCCGGAACGCACGCCGCCGCGCAGCGATCTGCGCCTGCGCAAGATCGGCCTGGGCCCGGTCGCCGTGTTCGGCGCCTCGAACTTCCCGCTGGCGTTCTCGGTGGCCGGCGGCGATACCGCGTCGGCACTGGCGGCCGGTTGCCCGGTCGTGGTCAAGGCCCACTCGGCCCACCTGGGTACCTCTGAACTGGTCGGCAAGGCCGTCGCCAAGGCCGCCGCGGAATGCGGCATGCCGGAAGGCGTGTTCTCGATGCTGATCGGCTCCGGCCAGACCATCGGCCAGAACCTGGTCAGCCATCCTGCCATCAAGGCCGTGGGCTTCACCGGTTCGCGTGCCGGCGGCATGGCGCTGATGCGCACCGCCGCAGCGCGCAAGGAACCGATCCCGGTCTACGCCGAAATGAGCTCCATCAATCCAGTGTTCCTGCTGCCGGGCGCATTGGACAACGCCAAGCTGCCGCAAGCCTTCGCCGATTCGCTGACGCTGGGCTCGGGCCAGTTCTGCACCAATCCTGGCCTGCTGATTGGCCTGAAGAGCGACAAGCTGCAAGCCTTCGTCGCCGCCACCGCCGGCACGCTGGGCGCGAAGAGCGCGACCACCATGCTGACCCCTGGCATTCACAAAGCCTACGTCACCGGCGTCAGCGGCCTGGCCGCTGTCGAGGGCGTGCAGCAGGTGGCGGCAGGCCGGGGCACCGACGCGCCATGCGCGGCGCAAGCCTTCCTGTACCAGGTCGACGCGAAGTCCTTCCTGACCAACACCGCGCTGGAGGGCGAGATCTTCGGACCGACCTCGCTGCTGGTGGTTTGCGATGATGAAGCGCAGATGCTGGCCGTGGCAGAACACGTGGAAGGCCAGCTGACCGCAGCCGTCCACGCCACCGCCGACGACCGCGAACTGGCCGCGCGCCTGATGCCTGTGCTGGAACGCAAAGTGGGCCGTATCCTGTTCAACGGCTTCGGCACCGGCGTGGAAGTGGCGCATGCGATGGTGCACGGCGGCCCGTTCCCATCGACCTCCGACAGCCGCACGACGTCGGTCGGCGCCTCGGCCATCGACCGCTTCCTGCGCCCTGTGTGCTACCAGGACGTGCCTTCGTACCTGCTGCCTGAATCGCTGGCCGACGCCAACCCGCAAAACATCCCGCGCGTTGTCAACGGCGACCTGGCATGGAACGGATAAGCGACATCCGCTGCACGGTGGGCGAAAGCCCAACGTGGAGCAGGGCGGAATCGGCCTGGTACTGGGTCGATATCCCCGCCAAGCGCGTTTGGCGCCTCGATGGCGCCAGCGGCGCGGCGCGCTTCTGGACCACCACCGAAATGGTCGCCTGCGTGGCGGCCAAGGCGGGCGGTGGGCTGATCGCCGGCATGGAGACGGGCATCTTCAGTCTTGAACTGGGCAAGGCGGAAGCCGCCGCGCAGATCAAACTGGCGGCGCCCGCCGCCGGCCTGGGTGAAGGCATGCGCTTCAACGACGGCCGCTGCGACCGTCAGGGGCGCTTCTGGAGCGGCACCATGTTCATGGACATGTCGGCCGCGCGCGCGGTCGGCGAGCTGTATCGATATGACGCTGCGCGCGGCATTTCGGCGCCGATGGTGTCGGAGCTGATCACGCAGAACGGCCTGGCGTTTTCGCCGGACGGCCGCACCATGTACCTGTCGGATTCGCATCCGGCACGGCGCATGGTGTGGGCCTTCGATTACGACATTGACGACGGCGTGCCCACCGGCCGCCGCGTGTTCGCCTACATGGCGGAGCACACGGGCCGTCCCGACGGCGCCGCCATCGACAGCGACGGCTGCTACTGGATCTGCGGGAACGACGGCGGCTATGTGCTGCGCTTCACCCCGGACGGCAAGCTGGATCGCCGCATCGACGTACCGATGCTCAAGCCGGCCATGTGCGCGTTCGGCGGCAAGGACCTGGATACGCTGATGGTCACCTCCATCGTCTCCGGCAAGCCGGAGGATGCGGAGTGGGGCGGTGCGGTCGTGCTGCTGCGGCCTGGCGTACAGGGCGTGGCGGATACGCCGTTCGGATTGTGATGAAAGGGCAGGCGCTGAACAGGCTACTGCCCTTGTTGTTTGCGGCCTTGCTTGCCGCATGCGGCGCCGCTCCGGTTGCGCGGCAGCCGTGGATGCCCGACCTCGGCGACGGCCGCTATCAAAACCCGGTGCTGCACGCCGACTATTCCGATCCCGACGCGATACGCGTCGGCGACATGTACTACCTGACTTCCTCCAGCTTCAACAACGCGCCGGGCCTGCCGCTGCTGCAATCTCCGGACATGGTCAACTGGACGCTGGTCGGCCACGCCTTGCCGCAGCAGGTGCCGTTGGATGTCTTCGTATCGCCGCAGCATGGCAAGGGCGTGTGGGCGCCATGTCTGCGCTACCACGACGGCAAGTTCTGGATCTTCTATCCCGATCCCGATTTCGGCGTCTACGTGATGACGGCGACCGAGTTCACGGGGCCGTGGACCGCGCCCCGGCTTCTGCTGGCGGGCAAAGGCATCATCGATCCCACACCGCTGTGGGACGACGACGGCCAGGCCTATCTGCTGCACGCATGGGCCAAGAGCCGCGCCGGCATCGCCAACCAATTGACGTTGCGCCGCATGGCGCCGGACGCCAGCCGCATGCTGGACGACGCGGGCAAGACCGTCATCGACGGCAACCGGCTGCCCAACTACACCACGCTGGAAGGGCCGAAGCTGTACAAGCATGACGGCTACTACTACGTGTTCGCGCCGGCGGGCGGCGTGGAATCCGGTTGGCAGTCCGTGTTCCGCTCGCGCCGCATCGACGGCCCGTATGAGGACCGGATCGTGATGGCGCAAGGGCGCACGCCGGTCAACGGTCCGCATCAGGGCGCGTGGGTGCGCACGCAGGCGGGGGACGATTGGTTCATCCACTTCCAGGACAAGCGCGCCTATGGCCGTGTGGTGCATCTGCAGCCGATGCACTGGCGCGACGGCTGGCCGGTGATCGGCGAGGATATCGACGGCAGCGGCACAGGCCAGCCGGTGTCGCGGTATCGCAAGCCGGTGGCGGGCCATCCCGCCGCAACGCCGGCCACCAGCGATGAATTCGACGGCGCCTCGCTCGGCCTGCAATGGCAGTGGAACGCGAATTGGAATCCGGAGTGGTATTCGCTGTCCCCACACGCGGGATATTTGCGGCTATACGGCCAGCAGGAGCAGAGCGGACGCAATCTGTGGGACGCACCATCACTGCTGCTGCAAAAGCTGCCGGCCGAATCATTCACCGTCACGACGCGGATGGACGTGGGCGCGTTGGGCGAAGGCGGCAGGGCGGGGCTGATCATGTACGGTGCCGATTACGCCTGGCTGGGCGCACGTCGCGACGGTGGGAAGACCAGGCTGGCGCTGGTCAGCTGCTACAAAGCCGACGCCGCGTGCGTTGAGCGCGAGGAGGATAGCGTCGAGCTGGCGGGGCCGCAGATATGGCTGCGCATGCAGGTGCGGCCAGGCGGCGTAACGACCTTCTCATACAGCCGCGATGAGCGGACCTACGTCATCATCGGCCAACCTTTCACCGCCCGCATGGGCCGCTGGGTAGGCGCGCAAATAGGCCTGTTCGCCATGGGCGGCGGCCACGTCGACATCGACTATTTCCACGTCACACCCTAGTCCGTCCGTTTGGTCATTTCACTGCTTCTTCAGCACCAGCTTGAACTGCGTGACCCATTTCTCCTTGATGTACATTTCGCTGAAGGCTTCGTAAGCATCGGGGCCGGAGGGTGTCCAGCGGACGCGGTAGGTGAGGGACTGGCCGTCGGCGACGTATTGCGTGGCGGGGAATTCCAGGCTGGTGGCGGTGGGCGTCATCGTGCCGCGGCTGTAGCCGCCACCGTTTTCCACGTACAGGAAGGCCACCTGCCTGGCCGCCGAATCGTAGTAATAGATCGTCTCGCCGACATAGTCCGGCTTGCCCGGCGTGCGCACCGTATGCACATCGCGCAGCACATTGCCCTCGTATTGCCACTGGAAGCAATGCTCGTCGCTTTGCTTCCCCTCGGGGAAATCACCCTTCCAGCAATGCCCCGCCAGAAAGCCCATCGGCTTGAGCGCTTCAACAGGCGCCGCCTGCGCGGCGGCGGGCAACAATAGCAGCAAGAGCAGTGAACGCATGGCCGATCCCCAGACGTGAATGTCCCGCCAGTATAGACGAATCCCACTCACGCCAAGGGCGAGCTCAGTCCGTTATGTGGATCTCGTGATACGCGCCTTCAGCGTAGTAGATGATCTCGCAGCTGGCCTCGCCGAAGCACAAGCCGATCGACTCGTTGGCGATGGCGAGCGGCGCGCAGCTTTCGCCGCCATGGCACACTGGCTGGTAACTGCCCGGCTTAACCAGCGACAGGTGCGGCGGATTGGCCTTGATGTCCTTGAAGGTCTTGACGATGCTGGCGGCGCCGTCGCCGGCGGCACCCGGCAGCACAGCCAGCCCGTAGGCGCCGGCCTGGCCGTTCTGCACGACGACCGCGGTGTCGGTATGGCCCGGCCGCTGGAATGTGCCTGACACCGTCAACCCCGCGTCCGCCGTGAGCGTCGTCCACCCTTGCGGCAGTTGTTTGACGTCGGCGTCGTTGCCGTAGCTTGCAGATGAAAAGGCCAGCAGCACGCCTGCCGCCAGGCAGCAGCGCCAGGTGGAGAAACCGCCGCCGCGTACCAGCGGCCGCACGTTGACTTCGGATTGCGCTGTTTGCGACATGACCATACCCTCCAGTTAAAGCGCGACGGCGTCGCACTTATCCTGGATAGTTTAATTTTTTGATATCGAAATGGTCAATCAATAATTAATTACCAACTCGTAATGACACCGTTGAACATCAGGCGGAGAGCGTGGTGTTATGGACCTTGCCGCCGATGGTGACATTCTCCAGCTTCAGGCCCTGCACGTTGTAGAGGTACCAGGGCTGCTCCATGTTGGCCGGCGTGCCGAAGTCGCAATCGGCGATGGTGACGCCGGTAACGGGAACGACGGCGGGCATCGGCTGCGGGCCGTTGTAGTCCGAGGCCACCGGGCCGAGTATAACGATCGCCTGGTAGCACGAGACCACCTTGCCATCCTTGGTCTTCACATCGCCGACCTTGACGTTGGAGATATGGACGTTGCTGACCACCGGCGGCCGTGTGCGGACGTTGTCGCTGATCGGCGTGTAGTCGCAATCGAAGGTGACGATGGCGCCGGCCGCCGTGGCGACGGTCTTCGATTGAATCGGCGACCCTGGCAGCGATGCGTAGAACGAAGGGCTGGTCTGCACGCCGTTCGGTATCGAGATGTCGCGCACATGGAAATTGCGCAGATAGCCGCCGCGATTGAGGTTGGTCTTCAAACGGATCGCGGTGTTGAGCGGATTGGTGGCCCAGTTGATGTTCTGGAAAACCAGCTTTTGCGCGTACACGTTCTGGATGCCGCCCGCCATCTCGCTGCCCAGCGTGACGGCGCCGTGGCCGCTCTGCATGGTGCAGTTCTGGATCACGATGTTCTGCGACGGCCCATACTGTGTATCGAGATCCTTGCCGGCCTTGATCGCGATGCAGTCGTCGCCGGTGTCGAAGGTGCAGCCGTCGATCAGCACATGGTCGCAGGCCTCGGGGTCGAAACCATCGCTGTTGGGGCCCAGGCTTTCACAATGCACCTTGCGGATGACGATATTGCGGCAGTGGACAGGGTGGTGCTGCCAGAACGGCGTGTGCGTGACGTGGTACCCCTGCAGCAGCACGTTGGTGCAGCCGATCAGCTGTATCATCGGCGGCCGCAGGTAGTGGCCCAGGCCGAATACGCGGCGGGACAGCGGCACGCCCGCTTCCGACAGCGCCGGCAGGTACTGCGCGTCCGCGCGCCAGCGGGCGCCTTCGCCTTGTATCAGCAGGCGTTCCGCTTCGGAGAGTTGCGGCGCGATGGTGGACAGCGATTCGGCATTCATCGGGTTCTCGGTGTTCTCCGACATTTTCCCTTTGGTGAAATTGGGCGTCGAGCCTTGCGCCACCGCGTTCAGCGTTTTGAGTTTGCCCTTCCAAGTCCACCAGCAGTCGCCTTGTTCGTTGAATGGCACGCCGCCCTGGCCATTCAGGGTGCTGGTCCAGTCGTCGCCGGTGAGGGCGATGTTGTCCTGGCCGTAGGCGTAGATCATCGACGAGAAGTTCAGGCAGTCGTTGCTCTGCCAGCGCGAGATCGACAGCTTGCCCTGTTTGCCGCAATCGATGTCGCCGTACTTGGCGTAGTCCGCCGGGTTGTTGCTGAAGTAGATGTGGGCGCCCGCGCTCAGGTGCAGGTTGACGTTCGAGCGCAGCACGATCGGGCCGGCGCAGTACCAGTTCCCGGCTGGGACCAACACGCGGCCGCCGCCCGCGTTGTGGCAGGCGGTGATGGCGGCCTTGAAGGCGGCATGGCAGTCGTGCGATCCGGCGGCCGGGGTGTCGACGGTGTCCTGTTCTTCGAACGAGATCCAGGCTTTGACCTTGGTCAGCTTGCAGGTACGCGCGCCGTAGGCGGTGATGGGGTAGTCCTGCTTGCGGAAGGTGAGCGGCTTGGAGACGCGGTCGATGATGGCCTGCGCCTGCAGCCACGGATCGGGCGCGGTGGCGGCGCGCGCCGTCACGCCGAGTGACAGGCCGGCGGCTGCGGGCAGGGCTTTCATCAGGTTGCGGCGCTGGGTGTTGATCGTCATGCGGTGATTCCTATTCGTCCGAATTGTTGAATTCACCGAGGAAGATCTCCGCCGGCGATGGTTTTGCGGTGTAGCCGAGATCCGTGACGGGATCGATGCCGGCCTTGACCAGGTTGTTCCAATGGTCGTCGGAGTTGTATTGGGCCGGGCGGTAGGCCAGCGTTCCTTTCTTGTTCCAGTCCGACCATGGCGATGTACGGTTGATGTGCGCGCCGATGCGTGAATTCATGACCACCATTTTGCCGACGGCTTCCAACGAGTTCCTGGCGATGGTGCCTTTCGGTGCCTGGTAGCCGTTGCTTGGGCCGAAGGTGCAGGCGTAGCCGTCGACGGGGACCTTGTCGTAGGGCGTGCAGCGCGAGTTGTGGAACCATTGGCGCAGCAGGTAGAACGCGCCGTTGTGTGCGTTGGGCGAGCCGTCGCTCGTGAAGCGGCAGTTGTCGAAGACGAAGCCGTAGCGGGTTTTGACGTGGGTGTCCGGCGCGGCGGCATAGGACAGGCCACGGCCGCCCAGCGATCTGATTTCGGTCTGGTGGAAGTAGGCGGTGCTGTCGCCGAAGATGAAATCGACGTCGCCTTCGATGTAGGACTTGTTGAAGAAGCTGCGCGATGTGGCCGCCACCCGCGGAGACTTCAGGTACAGCGTGTCCTGGAAACCGATCAGGCGGATGTTTTCGAACTGCGCCTTGTCGGCGCCGTCCACTTGCAGCGCCAGTGCCTGGTGGTGGATGTTGTTGATGTTGGGGAGTGCTTCGGCGCGGGCGTTGCCGGTGTCCTTGTTGTAGCCGTTTTCGAAGGTCAGGTTGCGGGCCTGGAAGCCGTTGTCCTGCACCCAGACGGTGGCGGTGCCGAAGGTGCCGATCTGCGCGCGATCCTTGATGGATGCGTACATGGCCTGCACCGCCGGCGCGGCCTTGGCGAATTGCGCGTCGTACTGGCGGGCGTAGTCGGCGCCGGTGTTGGATGCGTCCAGTCTTGCGGTGATCTTGGTGGTGCTTGCATCCTTGCCTACACCGTACATGGTAATCGGCGCGGCGGAGGCGGGGATGTAGACCAGCTCCTGATAGGTTCCCGGCTTGAGCAGCATGTAAAGGCGTTTGGCAGGATGCTCCTTGCTGTCGGCGACCGCGCGGCTGACGGCTTCCTGCACGGTGTGGAACAGTTTGACGCCGTCGGCTTTTGCGGTCTTGTCGACGATATAGTCGGGAGTGAAGGTCGCGCCTTTTGCCAGCGGGTCCGCCAGCGGATCCCACGGGTCGATGGTTTCCTTGCCGGAGGCGCCGACGTACTTCAGCACTTCGCTGTACGCATACTGCCTGGATTGTTCGATGGTGAGCTGCGGCCGCGTGGCGGCCGTTGCAGCGGCAGGGAAGGCGCTAAAGCGCCCGGCGCAGGCGGCTGCCGGAGCGGCGGCGATTTCGCCCATGAGCTCCGCGAATTCGATCCACCGGTCAGCCTTGCCTGCGATGTCGACGTCGCGCAGCGTGCCCAGCAGCAGATGCTGCGCGTCGTAGCCTTGCATGATCACGCGGCCCGGCGTCACACTATGCACGCCGTCGAAGGCGATGTTGGTGTAGACCGGAATCTGCGAGCCCTCGGCCTTTGGATTGTAGTGCGTGCTGATGTCGATCGGCGTCTTCACGTCGCGCAGGCAGACGTTCCGGTAGCTGACCTGGTCCACCACGCCGCCGCGCGACACGTCGCTCTTGATGCGCAGGCCGGACGTCGTGCCGTCCATGCTCAGGTCCTCGACCAGCACGCGGCGCACGCCGCCATTGGTCTCGCTGCCGATGGACATGCCATGGCCGCTGTAGAAATGATTGTGCAGGATGGAGATGTTCTCCGTCGGCCCATTGCCGCCGGCCTTGATGGCGACGTTGTCGTCGCCGGTGCGGATATGGCTGTAGGCGATGGTGACGTTGCGCGACGAGATCGGATCGATGCCGTCGGTATTGCGCGCGGTCGCCGGCGTATCGATGCGCATATCCCACGCGGTAAAGCCGTCCACGTTGTTCAGCGTGACGTGGAAGTTGGGCGAATTGCGCAAGGTGATCTTGTGCAGCGTGAAGTCCTGCGCGCCGGTGACTTCGATCAGGCGCGGCACGTTCTGGCGGGCGTCCTCCTTCTGCGCGCGGCGGGCCAGCTGCCACCACGATTCGCGGAGGCCGTCGACCACATGGCCGCCCTGGCCGTCAACGACGCCTTCGCCGAAGATGCCGCCGCCCTTGGTCTTGTCGGCGGTGATGAAGGGCTTGCAGCCTCTACCCAGCTTGTCCACCGTGCCGCAAGTGCCGGTGCCCCGGTCGAACAGTTTGGCGTTGGTGCTGGCGTACAGCGTGGTCGCCGCATCGATCAGCAGGCTGACGCCGTTGCGCAGCACGAGCGGGCCGGCGACGAAACCGTGCTTCTCGTTTTGCGAGGACAGGCGCACCGCCTGCCCGGCCGCGCATTTGTCGATGGCGCTCTGGATGCGGGCTGTGTCGTCCTTGCCGGCGGCGTCGTCGGTGGCCGACAGGACGGCGCAAGCCGTGGGCGCGACCGGCTCCACGACCTTGCGCGTGTCCTGCGCGTGCACGGTGCTGACGCCGGAAGCGGCCAGCAGAAAGGCGATGCCCGCCGGCGACAACTGTCTCGTCATTGCTCGCTCTCCGGTTTGAACTGGCCCGCCGTCTCCGGCAAGGCGCGCTTCATCTCTTCCATCACCATGCGCGAGAAGTAGGCCGCGCCCTTGGCGCCAACGTGCGTGCGGTCGAACGCGGATTTCGCCGCGCCGGCCACTTCCACTTTGCCGGCGGCCAGCGCGGTCTCGGTGACTTTCTCGGGACGCGGCGCCACGGCGAGCGTATCCGCCTCGTCCTCGCCCATCGCCTGCACGGCGGCGTAGCTGTCGGCGTTCAGGTCCAGCAGCGCGACGTGCTGCGTGGCGGCGATGGCGCGCACCGCGTCGGCCCACGGCAGCAGGTTGTTCTCCAGGACCTTGTTGGTGAAGCTGCGGCGCGTCAGCGGCGTGACCAGCACCGGTATGCCGCCAAGTGCCTTGACCTCCTGCACGTAGCGCGTCATGTTGACGGGGAATTCGGTTTTCAAGTCGGTCGAACGGCCAGGCTTGCCCGGCTGGTCGTTGTGGCCGAACTGGATCAGCACATAGGTGGCGCGATAGGCCGCGGAGCCGCGCAGCAGGCCCTCCACCTCATCCCAGCGGCCCTCGGCGCGGAAGCTGCCGGAACTGCGGCCGCCCTTGGCCAGATTGAGGCATGTGTTGGCGCGGTTGATGCGCGCGCAGAAGGCGTCGCCATAGCCGCTGCTGTTGGCCATCGTCGAATCGCCGACCAGGATCACGCGGACCGGCTTGGCCGGCGCTTCGGCGGCGTGGCTGGCGCATGCCAGCATCAGGGCTGCGGCGATGGTGAGGCTCTTGAAGTTCATATCGATATCCGGGACAAAAAAAAGGCGCCGGCCGCGTCGCGGTCCGGCGCCTGGACTCAGGCGGAGAAACTGTGATTGACAGCCTTGCCGCCGATCTTGACGTTCTTCAGTTTCAGCCCCTTGACGTTGTACAGGTACATTGGCTTGTCGGTGTTGACCGGCGTGCCCAGGTCGCAGTCGCTGATTTCGATGTCGGACACCGGCAGCACCTTTGGCTTGCCCGGCCCGTTGTAGTCCGACGCCACTGGTCCCAGGATCACGATGGCCTGGTAACAGGAGTAGCGACCGGCCTTGGTCTCGACGTTGGCGCAGGTGACGTTCGAGATCCGCACATGGCTGACGCTCGGTGGGCGGATACGCACGTTGTCGTTGATCGGATCGTAGCCGCAGTCGATGGTGATGATGCCGCCCGCCGACGTGGCCACCGACTTGGTCGGGATCAGCGAACCTGGCAGCGTCGAATAGAACGCCGGCGTGGTGCGGATACCGTTCGGGATATGCACGTTCCGCACATGCATATTGCGCAGGTAGCCGCCACGGCTCATATTGGTCTTGAGGCGGATCGCGATGTTCAGCGGATCGGTCTTCCAGTTGCTGTTCTCGAACACCAGGTTCTGCGCATAGATGTTCTCGATCCCGCCGGACATGATGCTGCCAAGCGTCAGCGCGCCATGGCCGCTCTGCATTTTGCAGTTCTGGATCACGATGTCCTTGGCGGGGCCGAACTGGATGTCCGGTCCCTTGCCCGAATCGATCGCGATGCAGTCGTCGCCGGTGTTGAAGTGGCAGTCCTCGATCAGCACCTTGGTGCACGACTCGGGATCGAAGCCGTCGCTGTTGGGGCCCATGCTGTTGGCGTAGACCTTCTTCACATGCATATTGTGGCAGTTGACCGGATTGTGCTGCCAGAACGGCGTGTTGGTGGTCTGGTAGCCCTCGAACAGCACATTGGTGCAGCTGATGAACTGCACCATGTGCGGCCGCAGATAGTGGCCGATGCCGAAGATGCGCTTCTCCACCGGCACGCGGGCTTCCGCCAGCGAGCGCAGATAGTAGGAGTCGGTGCGCCACTTGTCGTTCGGTCCCTGGATGAACGCGGCTTCCGCCTCGCTCAGGTGCGGCGCGATTTCGCGCAGCGAGACCGGGTTGGCCGGGTTGACGTGCACTTCGGTCTTGCCCTTGGTGTGCTTGACGTAGTTGCCCGCGCCGGCGGCGATGTCGCCGGCCCAATTCGGTTTCTCGCGGCCCTTCCACGACCACCAGCAATCCGGGTCGCCGTCGAAAGCCACGCCGGCCTGGCCGTCCAGGATGCTGGTCCAGTCCTCGCCGGTCAGGGCGATGTTGTCCTGGCCGTGCGCGTACACCATCGACGAGTAGTTCAGCAGGTCGTTGCCTTCCCAGCGCGTGATCGACAGCTTGCCGTTCTTGCCGCAATCGTAGGCGCCGTACTTGGCGTAGTCCGCCGGGTTGTTGCTGAAGTAGACGTGGGCGCCCGCCTTCAGGTGCACGTTCACGTTCGACAGCAGCACGATCGGGCCGGCGCACAGCCAGTTCCCGGCCGGGATCACCACGCGGCCGCCACCGGCCTTGTGGCAGGCTTCGATGGCCTTGGCGATCGCCGGGTAGCAGTCGGGCGAACCGGCCACCGGGGTTTGCAGCGTGTCCGATTCGGTGAACGAGGTCCACGCCGTCACCGGCTTCACCTCGCAGGTGGCGGCGCCGAAGGCCGTCACCACGAAGTCTTCGTCGCGGAACTTCAACGGCTGCTTGAAGCGGTCGATGATGGCTTGCGCCTCCTTCCACGGATCGGCCGCCTTGGCGCCGGCCGCCAGCGCGGCCGGGCCGGCGGCGCCGGTCAGGCCGGCCGCCGACAAGGCCTGCAGGAAGCGCCGGCGGCCGAGGCCACCGCCTTGCTGTTCGTCTTTATGCATCTGTACTCTCATCAGAAGGTGTAGGTAGCGCGGACGTTGTAGGCGCGGCCGATCGGGCTGGCGGCGCTGCTCAGGTAACCGAAGCTATACAGGCTGCTGTTGGTCACAGGCGGATTCACGTTGAACAGGTTGGTGATGCCGGCCGTGACCTGGATGTTCTTGAAGCCGTTGTAGGTCGTGGTCCAGTTCCATACCTTGTACGAATTGATGTTGCGCCAGTACTGCTGCGCCACCAGGTTCTGGTCGGTGTACTTGGAGTTGTAGTTCTGGGTCAGCTGGGTGTTCCAGTTGCCGGCGGCCCAGTTCAGCTTCAGCGTGTGCTTCCAGCGGAAGGTGATGATGGGCAGGCTGCTGGTGGTGCCGTTGCTGGCCAGGCCGAACTGGCCGATGTTCGACACGTAAGGGCTGCCGTTATCGAGCTGGTTGTCGAACTGGGTCAGGTAGGTGCCGTCGATCGCCACTTTGAAGTCGCCGTACGAGGTATGCGGGAAGGCATACGAGGCCGATACGTCGACGCCGGCCGCCTTTTGGCCGCCCAGGTTCATCGTGGTGTTCTTGATGTAGTTGATGGTGCCATCGGTCTTGCGCACGAAGTACGAAGCATACTTGACCGGATCGAGGAAGTAGACCTGCTCCGGCAAGTTCGCCAGCATGTTGGTCATCTTGATGTTCCAGTAGTCGATCGACACCATCGACGACTTGGTCGGCTCGAACACGGTGCCCAGCGTGAAGCCCTTCGATTTTTCAGGCACCAGGTCCGGATTGGAGCCGGTCTGTTTTGGCAGCGTGGTATTGCAGACGGTCGATGAGACCAGCCCTGGCAGCGCGGTGCCGGTGCCGGCCACGCCTGGCTTGCCGCCGGGGCAAAGGACCGGATCGTCCCACTTGGCGGCGGTCAGGCCGGTGGCGCCGGGCAGGCGGTAGCCGTAGCGGTCGAACAGCGTCGGCGCGCGGAAGCCGGTGTTGGCCGAGCCGCGGAACATCAGCTGCTTGGTCGGCTCGTAGCGGAAGCTGATCTTCGGATTGATGGTGTTACCGAAGTCGCTGAAATGGTCGTCGCGCACGGCGGCGTTCAGTTCCAGCGTCTTGGTGATCGGCACATTCAGCTCGGCGAACAGCGCGGCCACGTTGCGCGCGCCTTCGCCGTGCGATGGCGAGGAACTGGCGTAGGTGACGTCGGCGCTGATCGGCAGCTTGGTGTCTTCGGTGGTGTCGCGATGGAAGTCCATGCCCAGGGCCAGCGCCATCGAGCCGCCTTCCAGTTCCATCAGCGAGCGGCTGGCGGTCAGGTCGACGCCGGTGAAGGTCGACTTGGAGGTGCGGTTCTTGGCGCCGTCGACCTTGATGGTGTCGAGATAAGCCTGGCCCGCGGCGTCCTGCAGGCCGAAGGGATTGAGCACGCCGCTTTTCAGGCCGTCCAGCAGGCCCTGGCCGCGCGCGTAGCCGGATTGGTAGTAGTTGTCGCGCTGCGAAATGCCGACCACCAGGCCGGCCTTGTAGTCCCAGCCCGCCAGCGTGCCTTCGTCCATGACGGACAGGCGCTGGTTCAGCTGCACATCCTTGGTGGTGGCCAGGCCCAGGTCGGCCACGGCCCAGGTGAGCGTCAGCGGCGCGTTGTTCAGGCCAGCGACGGCGGGCACGCCACCGCTTTTACCCGGATACCATTTGCTGGTCGAGGGCAGCGTGGCGCTCACGCCGTTGACGGCCAACGCGTTGGTCGGGTTCTTGGTGCCGAGGATGAATTCCTCGCCGCGCGAGTAATCGACGCTGATGACGTGGTCTTCGCTCAGCTTCTTGGCGGCGCGGGCGTAGAACGTGACCTGCTGGTTGGCGTACAGCGCGGTGCCGTATTCGTTGGCGTCGAGGACGCAGGTGCCCTTCTGGCCGACGATGGAGTAGGGCGCCAGGCAGCCGCTCGCGGCGTACGGGTTCTGCGCGTTCTTGTTGGTGGAGGTGGTGAAGTTGGCCGGCGTGGCGTTGCCGCCGGTGCCCAGCGTCGGCGCGCGGCCGATGGAGGTCAGCAGGGCGGCGGAGCTCAGGTCGGCGCGGTCGCGCGCGGCCAGGCGGGTGCGCTGGTGGGCGTCGATGGTGCCGTAGATGCTCCAGCCGTCGCGTTCCAGGTTGCCCTTGCCCCAGGTGATGCTGGCGCGCTGCTCGTCGCCGCCGCCGTTCTTCTCCGGCTGGACTTCCTGGCCGGTCAGCGACAGGCCTTCGAACGAAGTCTTGGTGATGAAGTTGACCACGCCGCCGATGGCGTCCGAGCCGTAGATCGAGGAGGCGCCGTCGCGCAGGATCTCGACGCGCGACAGGGCGCTCATTGGAATCACGTCCAGGTTGGCGTAGCCGTCGGCGATCGCCTCGTTGGCCATGCGGCGGCCGTTGAGCAGCACCAGGGTGCGGTTCACGCCCAGGCCGCGCAGGTTGATGTTGGTGCCAGAACCGGCATTGGATGGCGCCAGCGATGCGGACTGCGGCAGCGACATCATGACGTCGGCCAGCGTGGTGATGCCCTGCTTGATGAAGTCCTCGGCCTTGACGGTGCTGACCGGCAGCGATGCCTCGGTGGCCAGGCGCTTGATGCTGGAGCCGGTCACTTCGACGCGGGTCATCGCCGGTTCTCCGCTCTGTTGTGCGGACGCCTGGTTGGCCAGCGTCAGCACGGCGATGGTGATGGCCGACAGCAGCAGGCGGGGTTGGGCGTAACGGTTTTGGACCGAGTGATCGGACGTGTTCATGCTAGTCTCCTTCGTCTTTTTGAATAAAGTTATGCGCCGTGCTGGTTCAAGCACTGGACGTGAGTGGAGCACCTCGCGTGCTCCGTGCCGTTGAGACGAGGGCCGCAGTGATGGACACGGGCCGTAGGTCGCAAGACGGTCGATAACTTATTGCTTTATTCGCGGACCGGCATCGAGGCCGGTCCTGCGCTACTACGGTGCTGCTACTTCTTTATCATCCGCGCGAGAAGGTGCGGGTCACGCGTTCCAGGTGGGCGCGCATGGCCTTGCGCGCCGCCGCCGGATCGTGGGCGGCGATCGCCTCCAGGATGCGGCGGTGGTCCTTCAGCGTTTCCTGACGCAGTTCCTCGGTCTGGAAGTGTTCTTTTAATTTGTGCCATAGGCGGCCGCGCTGGTCCCACAAGTAGTTCAGCGATCCGACCAGCGCGCTGTTGCCGGTGGCGCGCGCGATGGCCAGGTGGAAGTTGCGGTCGGCCTGCTCATTGCTTGAATAGTGGTGGTGGTTCTGTTCCATCTCGACGACGGCCTTGAGGATGGCGTCGATGGCGCCGTCGGTGGCGACGCGGGCGGCGATGGCGGCGATCTCGGATTCGATCAGGCGGCGCGCGGACAGCACTTCGAACGGGCCGGGGCCCGCTTCCGGCAGATCGGCCGCCGATGGTTCCGGCACTTCGCTGACGTAGACGCCGGAGCCGCCGCGCACTTCGATCACGCCGCCCAGTTCCAGCGCGATCAGCGCTTCGCGCAGCGAGGCGCGGCTGACGCTCAACTTGGTGGCCAGGTCGCGCTCGGACGGCAGCCGCTCGCCGCCGGCGATGTGTTCATCGCGGATCAGCTGCTGGATGCGGTCCGCCACGACGCGGTACAGGCGCGGTTCGTGGGCATTGCTGTCGGCAGGAGCGGAAGTCTTTTTCAGCATCTGTGTCTCGTCTTCGTAGTGTGGCTTTGATATTGCCATCTGGTCAGGCCATTCTAAGGTGGTCAGACCAAATATGCAATGTGGACTAGCCAAATTAATTTTTAGCTGTCATACTAAAATCGTCATGCAGCCGCGGGAAGAGGGAGTTTACAGGGGTGTAGCCCCGCAAACAAGCCATTCCCGCCTGTGGCACCCAGGCCACAAACCCCGCCTGGCCGGCCAGCCTGAAACTGGCCTGACCACTTTGCAGCACACCAAACACCGCGAAAAAACAACGTTCGCCGGGACGCAGCGCCCGGAAAAGGAAGACAAATGACGACACCGACCAGCGCGGGTACGCCACGCTACATCCTCATGCACGACAACGATAACGTGGCCATTGTCGTCAACGACGGCGGCCTGCCGGCGGGGGCGGTATTCGCCAACGGCCTGACGTTGCTGGAAGCCGTGCCGCAGGGGCACAAGGTGGCGTTGTGCGCCATCGCCAAGGGCGATCCGGTGCGGCGCTATAACGTCACCATCGGCTACGCCGCATGCGATATCGCCGCCGGCAGCTGGGTCGCCGAGCCGCAGGTGGAGATGCCGCCGGCGCGCGAGCTGGTCAACCTGCCGATATCGACCAACCTGCCGCCGCCGGCCGAGCCGCTGGAAGGCTATACGTTCGAGGGCTTCCGCAATCCGGACGGCAGCGTCGGCACGCGCAACATCCTGGCCATCACCACCACCGTGCAGTGCGTGGCGGGGGTGGTGGAGTTCGCGGTCAAGCGCATCAAGGACGAGCTGCTGCCGAAGTATCCCAACGTCGACGACGTGGTGGGGCTGGAGCACACCTACGGCTGCGGCGTGGCGATCGACGCGCCGGGCGCGATGGTGCCCATCCGTACGCTGCGCAATATCAGCCTCAATCCGAACTTCGGCGGGCAGGCCATGGTGGTGAGCCTCGGCTGCGAGAAGCTGCAGCCGGCGCGCCTGTTCCCGAAAGGCTCGATTCCGATCCAGAACGGCGGCGGCGCCGAGCCGGCGCTGGTCTGCCTGCAGGACGCGGGCCATGTGGGCTTCATGTCGATGATCGATTCGATCATGAAGCAGGCCGAGATCAACCTGGCGGCCTTGGACAAGCGCCGCCGCGAAACCGTGCCCGCTTCCGAGCTGGTGGTCGGCGTGCAGTGCGGCGGCAGCGACGCCTTCTCCGGCGTGACCGCCAATCCGGCGGTCGGCTATGCCACCGACCTGCTGGTGCGCGCCGGCGCCACGGTGATGTTCTCCGAAGTGACCGAGGTGCGCGACGGGATCGATCAACTGACCTCGCGCGCGTCGACGCCGGAAGTGGCGCAGGCGATGATACGCGAGATGGAGTGGTACGACAGTTACCTCAAGCGCGGTGGCGTGGACCGCAGCGCCAACACGACGCCTGGCAACAAGAAGGGCGGGCTGTCGAACATCGTCGAGAAGGCGATGGGCTCCATCGTCAAGTCGGGCAGCAGCCCGATCTCCGGCGTGCTGTCGCCGGGCGAGAAGCTGACGCAGAAAGGCTTGATCTACGCCGCCACGCCGGCCAGCGATTTCATTTGCGGCACGCTGCAGGTGGCGGCGGGCATGAACCTGCACGTCTTCACCACCGGCCGTGGCACGCCGTATGGCCTGGCCGAAGTACCGGTCATTAAAGTCGCCACGCGCAACGAGCTGGCCGCGCGCTGGCACGACCTGATGGACATCAACGCCGGCCGCATCGCCAGCGGCGAGGCGAGCATCGCCGATGTCGGCTGGGAGATGTTCCAGCTGCTGCTCGATGTCGCCAGCGGACGCCGCACGTGGGCGGAGAAATGGAAGCTGCATAACGCACTGGTGCTGTTCAACCCGGCCCCGGTGACCTGATAAAACTAGAAAACAGAGACTGAGACATGACCAAGCCATTCAAACGATTGCTGCTGACCGGCGCCGCCGGCGGCCTGGGTAAAATCCTGCGCGACCGCATCAAGCCATGGGCGGATGTGGTGCGCCTGTCCGACATCGGCGACATGGGCGAAGCGCGCGAGGGCGAGGAGATCGTCCAGTGCGACCTGGCCGACAAGGCCGCCGTGTTCAAGCTGCTGGAGGGTGTGGACGCGGTGCTGCACTTCGGCGGCATCTCGACCGAGAACACGTTCGAGAACATCATGGCGGCCAATATCGCCGGTACCTACAACCTGTATGAGGCGGCGCACAAGCACGGGGTCAAGCGCGTGGTGTTCGCCAGCTCCAACCACACCATCGGCTACTACAAGACCACCGACTACATCGACGCCGACAGCCCGATGCGGCCGGACAGCTTGTACGGCGTGAGCAAGTGCTTCGGCGAGTCGCTGTCGCGCTACTACTACGACCGCACCGGCATCGAGACGGTTTGCCTGCGCATCGGTTCCTCGTTCCCGGAACCGGTCAATCCGCGCATGATGGTGACGTGGTTCAGCTACGACGACCTGGTCGAGTCGCTGCGCTGCTCGTTGTTTACGCCGCGCGTGGGGCATACGATTTTGTTCGGGGCGTCGGCCAATCCGGGCAGCTGGTGGGACAACAGCAAGGCCTCGCACCTGGGCTTCAAGCCGAAGGACAGCTCGACGCGCTTCGCCGCCAGCTTCCCGGATACCGGCGTGTATCCGCCGAAGGATGATGTGGCGACGATCTACCAGGGCGGCGGTTTCCTGATGTCCGGCCCGCAGTATAAAGACTAGGCCGCAGTAGTGCCGTGGCCGGAGAAGCGGCTGCGGTACTGGCCGGGGCTCACGCCCAGCTGGCGCTGGAACACGCGCCGCAGGTTCTGCTCCTCCACATAGCCGGTGTTGGCCGCGATGGCCTTCAGCGGCAATGCGGTCTTCTCCAACGCGCGGCACGCTGCCTCCAGCCGCATCGCTTCCACCATCTTGGCTGGCGTGCGCCCTTGCTGGCTGGCGTAGCTGCGCGCGAAGGTGCGCGGCGTCATTCCGGCCTGCTCGGCCAGGCGATCCACCGACAGGTTCTCGTGCAGGTTGGCCGCGACCCAGGCATGCAGATCGTCGAAGCGTCCGCCGTCGCTGGTCTGTGCCGCCAGCGGCACGCTGAATTGCGATTGGCCGCCGGTGCGCTTGATGAACATCACCAGCTGCCGCGCCGTCTCGATGGCGACGTGATGGCCGTAGTCTTCCTCGATCAGCGCCAGCGTCAGGTCGATGCCGGCGCTGACACCGGCGGAGGTCCACACCGAACCGTCCTTGACGAAGATCTTGTCGGCGTCGATGTTTATGCCGGGATGCAGGTCCCGCAGCCGGTCCACCCATTCCCAATGCGTGGCGACGCGCTTGCCCTCCAGCTGCCCGGCGGCCGCCAGCAGGAAGGCGCCGGTGCAGACGGAACACAAGCGGCGCAGCAGCGGCGCCTGGCGCGCGATCCAGCTTACCAGCGCCGGTGGCGCGTAGTACACCTGTCCCTTGCAGCCGCCCGGCGCGATCAACGTGTCGATGGCCAGGCCGTCCAGCGTGGCGATGGCGACGGTCATCACCGGCAGGCCGGCGCTGGTGGTGATCATGCCGCCGTCGGCCGAGGCGACGATGGTTTCGTACAGCGCCGGACCCCGGCCGCTATGCCGCTTGCTGGCGGTGGCGAGTGCCTGCAATGGGCCGCACAGGTCCAGCAGGTTCATGTCGTCGTAGGCGAGCAGCACGACGCGCAGGGTTTTCTTCGATGGCATGGCGGTACGTGGATGGTGGGCTTCAGTGGTAGGAAGGATACTCGAATTCCAGCGCCACCAGCAGGGCGGTGCGGTGGCCATAGCGCTGGTCCAGTCCTTCCAGCGCGCTGTCGAGGGCTTGGCCGGGCAGGGTGGCGGCAGCGGTGTCCGGCAGCAGCGCCGGCGCGTCGGCCGCGCCCTGGACGCGGTCCGGCACGATGGTCAGGCCGGAGCGCGATTGCAGCGGCGCGGTGCTGGCGGCGACCGAGTAGACCTTGCTGCGCTTGGAGCGCGACCATGCGTCGGCGGTGAAGGCCAGCGTGATCTCATCCACGCCCGGCGCCACGGCGACGCCGATCTCGTCGCGCGAGTGGAACCATTGATTGGTGTAGCCGGTGATGTAGGCGGTGAGGTTGGTGCCCAGGCGTGGACGGAAGATGTCGCTGTTGTGGGTCGTGCTCCAGTCGCTCACGCCGAGCTGCCGCGCCACTTCGGCGGCGCGCTGCGTGCCGGCGATGGCTTCGATCAGCGCCAGCGCGGTCGGCATGGCGGCGCTGACGCCGGCGGTGGAGATGACTTTGCCGTCGGCGACGTAGCGGATGTTGCTGACCCATTGCGTGTCCGGGTAGTGCTCCTTGCGGTAGGATTCGGTGGCCCAGTGCGCGGTGGCGCGGCGGCCCTTGAACAGGCCGGCGTTGGCGACGATCAGCGCGCCGTCGCAGATGCTGACGATGGTGGCGCCCTTGGCGCCTTGCGCGGCGACCCATGCCACCAGCGCCGCGTCGTCCGGCTTGACGACGGCAGGCACGATCACGTAGTCGGCGCCTTGCGGGAAGCGCTGGTCGAATTCGCCGGTGGTGGCATCCGGCTGAAGCTTCAGCGCCGGCCGCATGGAAATCGGGCCGGCTTGCGTGGCGACGCTCAGCAGCTGCGCCGCGCCGGAGCGGGCCAGCACGCCGTAGGGGATGACGAAGTCGGTCAGTTCGGTGCCGCTGTTTTCGCCGACCACGGCGATCACCGGCTTGGCGCGGCCGAAGCGGTCCTGGTAGGCGGGAAGCTCGCCGGCGGTGGCCAGTTGGCCGATCAGGAGGAAGAGGTAAATCAGTTTGCGCATCTGGACGATCCTGTCTGTGTGGTTCGACAGCGATTATCCGGTGTGCGTGCCGTGGCAGGATGACATAAAACAGTCAATTCCTGCCACGGCGCGTTTGGCGCCTACATCCAGAACTGCCAGCACAGCACCACGGCGTTGTACACCGCGTGCACCAGCATCGGGCCGAGCAGGGTTTTGCTGCGCTCATAGGTCCACGCGGCGCACAGGCCGAGCACGAAGACCGGCAGCATCGACATCGGCGGATGGACCACGGCGAAGATGGCGGCGCTCATCGCCATGGCGGGCATGGCGGACATCGAGCGGCGCAAGCCGCCGTAGATCAGGCCACGGAAGATGAACTCTTCACACAGCGGCGCTGCCAGTACGGCCAACGCCAGCAGCCATCCGCGCGAGACTGTCGATGCCGATGCCGACGACTGTTTGGCGATGTCCGCCCATAGCGCCGAATGCTGCAGGCCGGCCAGGTAGGCCAGCCCCACGGCGCATGCGACGAAGGCGGCCATCGCGCCATAGCTCAATGTCAGTTTCATGTCGCCGCCGCGAAAGACCGCCGGCACGCCGGCGGTCTTGCTGCGCCAGTAGATGAAGCGTATCAGCACGTAGACCAGCAGGCCGGCCGCGGCGAAGGCGATCGTCACCGCTGGCAGTGCGGGCATCTCCATGGCGCGCACCATGAACAGCGCGATCAAGCCCTGCATGATGAAGAACGCGGTGGCGGCGATCAGGCCGTCGGAGGTGGAGACGCGCGGCGGCGGCGCGGCGGCGGGGTCCAGCAGGTAGGGCAGGGCGTCGCGCGCCTTTTGCCACAGCGCCAGCGCCAGCGACGCGACCAGCACCATCACCACCAGTTTTTGCGACCACACGTCGCTGTAGATCGACCATGTGTAGAAGCTGGCCAGCAGCATGTACAGGTAGACGTAGGTTGGCCGCACGCGCGTGCGCACGTCGACCGCTTGCGGGTCGCAGGCGAATACCCCCAGCGAGACGGCGATCAGCGAGTAGATCGGCAAGCCGGCGAAGACGATCAGCAGCAGTGCCAGCATGTTCCATTCGAAGTGCCTGGTGTACCAGGCGCTGATGCCGACGATGATCAGCGGGTAGATCATGGTCAGCACGCCCCACAGCTGCGCCTTTTCCTTCAATACGCTCTCGATCGAGCGCGGCACGGTGTACAACAGCCAGAGTACCTGGCCTTCGTTGTTCAGGGTCTGGAAGGCCGACAGCATCAGCATGTAGACGCCGATGCCGAAGGCGATGGCGGCGGCGACGGTGTGGTGCTCGCCCAGCTCCGCGAAGCTATTCAACTTGCCGTTGAAGACCAGCTGGCTGACCACGATAATCACCGGCAGCAGCAAGGTCTGGAAGAGGAAGTTGCGGTCGCGGCTCAGCAGCCGCAGCTCGCGGCGCTTGATCGGGGTGAACGCGCGCGAGAGCCGCCCGCCGCCGCTGGGCGCCGCCTGCGGTTTGCGCCGCACGCTTTCCCGGGCGCCGGAGTTGACCACGCCGTTGCGCAGCTGGTACTGCATCAGCGCCACGCCGGCCCACAGCAGCACGGCGGTTTGCGCCAGCAGCAGCGCGATGGCGAGGCCTGCCTGCGCCAGGCTGGATGCCTGCATCGCCTGCAGCACCAGCCCCGGTGGCGTCCAGCCGGCCCACGCCGGGAAGGCGCGCGCCCACTCCAGCACGAAGCCGCTGGCGCCGGGCATGCCGAGCGCCATGACGAAATACATCAGGGGCATGCTGAACAAGCCGGTGATGGCTTGCAGGTTGCGCAGCTGCGACGCGGGCAGCCACATACGCAGTCCGGTGTCGGCCAGCGTGTGCAGCAGCGCCGCCAGCGGCAGCAGCACCAGCAGGGCCGCCAGCGCCGCCAACGGGGAGAACCAGCCCATGCCCGAGTACCAGCCGATGATGCCGAGCGGCGGCATCAGCGCGAACACGCCGCTGATGTTGGACGCGCTGCGTTCCAGCAGGCGTCCCCACAACAGCGTGGGGCGTTCGACCGGCATGGTCACCAGCCACTCCAGGTCCCAGTCGGGCTGCCCCAGCTCCTTGCTGCCCAGCGGGAGCAGGACCGCGAGCGCGAACAGCAGCGTGAGGGCCATCGTCAGGCCGCGCGTGAGCTCCGGCTGGAACGGCGCCTTGTGCAGCTGGGCGGCGGCCCGTTCCAGGTCCTGGTGGCGGTCGCCGTCATGGTCGACCACCTGGCAGCCGCTGTCGGCCACCAGGTGGCAGTCCATGTTCAGCACCACGTTGCGCGACAGGCTGAGAAAGGAGAACGACATGAACAGCGCCATGACCACGGTCAGCACCCACATGCCGCTCTTCTTGCCGGCGATGCCGTCGCGCGGCTTCTTCTTGCGGAATTTGCGGAACAGGTTATTGGCCACCATGTTGCGCTGGCGGGTCAGGCGCATTTTCGTCATCAGCCAGATGGCGCGCGCCGGCGTCACTGCCTGGGTTGCCGGCTGCGTCATTCCGCGCGCTCCGCCGCGGCTTCGTCGGTGATCTTCAGGAACACGTCCTCCAGCGAGCCGCTGGCCGAGGCCTCGGCGCGGATCTCGTCGAGCGTGCCGGTGGCGACCAGCTGGCCGTGGTGGATGATGCCGACGCGGTCGCACAGCTTCTCGGCCATGTCCAGCAAGTGGGTGGAGACGAAGATGGTGACGCCGCGCGCGGCCGCCGCCAGCAGGCGTTCCTGCACGTCGCGCGAGGCGCGCGGATCGAGGCCGTTGATCGGTTCATCGAGGATCAGCACCGCCGGGTCGTGGATCAGCGCGCAGGCCAGGCCGAGGCGCTTCTTCATGCCCAGCGAGTAGTTGACGGCGTAGTCCTCGCCCGCTTCCTCCAGCCCGAATTCGCCCAGCAGGCGCGCGCTGCGCCTGACCGCTTCGGCGTGCGGATAGCCGTGCATCTCGCCGACGAACTGCAGGATCTCGCGGCCGCGCAGGTAGTCGTAGAAGATCGGGGTGTCGGGCAGGTAGCCCACGCGGCGTTTGACTTCGGCCGGCTCGCTGTGGCAATCGAGGCCGTCGACCAGCACCTGGCCGGCGCTCGGCACCAGGATGCCCATCATCATGCGGATGGTGGTGGTCTTGCCGGCGCCGTTGGGGCCGAGGAAGCCGAATACTTCGCCGCGCTTGACGGTCAGGTTCAGGGGTTTGACGGCATTGAAGCCGCCGTAGACCTTGGACAGTCCCTTGAATTCGATCATGTTTGCCTCGACAATGTTATGAGATTTTCTACTCATCATAGCATTGCCGGGGCCCGGCGGGGAGGAGGCCCTACGGCGCCGGATAGAGGCTCATGCCGAAGCGTTCGGTGCGTGGATGCCAGTTGCCGGTGATGTCGGCGGAGGCCAGCACGCGCTCGGCGCGGCCGATCAGCAGGGCGCGCGGCACCAGGCCGATGTAGCGCGAGTCGGCGCTGTTGTCGCGGTTATCGCCCAACATCATGTACTCGCCCGGCGGCACGGTGAGCGGCGCGAAATCGCGGCGGGCCTGCACCTGCGGCATCAGCTGGATCGAATGGGCGCGGGCGTCGGCGATGGATTCGTTCAACCGCAGCGCGTCCAGCTGGCCCAGGCCCTTGACGGTTTCGGTGGCCTCGCCCTGGGCCGCGTAGCCGGCCGGCTGCCCGTTGATGATCAGCTGCTCGTTGCGCATCTCGACGCGGTCGCCGGGCAGCGCGATCACGCGCTTGATCAGCCGCGTGCCGTCTTTCGGCGACGAGAAGGTAACGATGTCGCCGCGCCGCGGTTCGCCGGTGGTGCCGAGGACGACGTCGGTCAGCGGCAGCTTGACGTTGTAGGCCAGGCGGTTGACGAACACCACGTCGCCCTCCAGCAGGTTGGGGTGCATGGAGGCGGACGGGATCGGGTTCCAGTCGGCGATGGCGGTGCGGAAGATCCCGAACAGCATCAGGAACAGTAAGAAGCCTTTGTTGGCGCGCGCCCAGTTTTTCATTGCATTCCCCAGAGTGGTAAAGGTGATTCAGTTTGTTGGCTGATTCTTAAACATGGCTTAGTTGCGGGCTTACTTCGGCGCCGGCCTAACTATCGCGGTGAAATTGGTGGCATCCTTGTCGCATGAATACTACCTTTCCCCAAGACGCGCTGGCCGCGGTGACGCATGCCGATCCCTATCCATATTACGACGCTTTGGCGGCGGCACAAGGCTTGCGTTTCGACGCCGGCCTTGGCCTGTGGATCGCCGCCAGCGCCACCGATGTGATGGCGGTGATGCGGCATCCCGATTGCCGCGTGCGGCCGCTGGCCGAGCCGGTGCCGGCGGCGATCGCCGGCGGCGCGGCCGGGCAGGTGTTCGGCGCGCTGGTGCGCATGAACGACGGCGAGCGGCACGCGCAACCGAAGCTGGCTTTGCAGCGGGCGCTGGCCGGGGTGGACACGCAGGCCGCTGAGCTGCTCGCGCGGCGGATCGGCTGCCGCCTGTGGCGCGACGATGGCCTGGCGTCGTGGATGTTCGAGGCGCCGGTGTCGGCGATGGCCAGCCTGCTCGGCTTCGCGGACAGCCAGCTGCCGGCGGTGGCGGCGTGGATGGGCGAGTTCGTGGCCTGCCTGTCGCCATACAGCGATGCGACGCAGATCGGGCGCGCGCATGCGGCGGCGTTGTCGCTGCTGGCGGGCTTCGAGGAGTTGATGCGCGGGGCCGCGCCGTCGGCGGCGCCGGGCAGCCTGCTGTCGCAGGTGATCGCCGAGGCGGAGGCGGTGGGCTGGAGCGAGTCGCACGGCTTGCTGGCCAATCTGGTCGGCCTGCTGTCGCAGACATACGAGGCCACGGCTGGGTTGATCGGCAACAGCGTGCTGGCGCTGGCGCGTCAGCCGGAGGAGGAGCGCAGCGGCGCGGAGGATGCGGCCGTGCTGGTGCGGGCGGTCAGCCGCTTCGATCCGCCGATCCAGAACACGCGCCGCTTTGTCGCGCGCGATTGCGAGATCGGCGGCGCGCCTTTACTGGCGGGGCAAACGGTGTTGCTGGTGCTGGCCGCCGCCAACCGCGACCCGCGTGGCGAGGGGCGAGAATTTGGCTTCGGCCATGGTGTGCATGCCTGTCCGGGCCAGGCGCTGGCCTGCGCCTTCGCCACCGGCGCGATGGAGGCCTTGATGGCGAACGCGCACCCGGATGTGCTGCGGACACTGAACTGGACCTATCGCCACTCGCCCAACGCCCGCATCCCGGTTTTCAGCTGAGCGCCTAGTGCGCCGACTTCTGCACCAGCGCGCTGCCGGCGCCGTGGCGGTGGCCTTCGCTGACGGCGGTGACGGTGCCGTCCGGGTTAAACACCAGCGCGTTGGCGGCGCCGATTTCCTCCGGCTTGTTCCAGTGCTGGCCCCGCTTTTCCAGCGCGCTGGCCTGCGCGGTGCCGGCGAAGCCCGGTTCGACGTCGGTCGCCAGGCCGTTGCGCTCGGACAGGCGCGGCGCGTTGAGCGCGTCCGGCATGCTCATGCCCAGGTCGACGTAGTTGAAGATGGTCTGCAGCACGGTGGTGATGATGGTCGCGCCGCCGGGACTGCCGATCGAGAACGCCGGCTTGCCGTTCCTGAACGCCAGCGTCGGCGACATGCTGCTGCGCGGCCGCTTGCCCGCTTCCGGCACGTTGGGCGCCGGGCCGGAGAAGTCGAAGTCGGTCATCTCGTTATTCAACAGGAAGCCGTAGCCCGGCACCACGATGCCGCTGCCGCCCCATGATTCGATGGTGTAGGTGTAGGCGACGATGTTGCCGTCCTTGTCCGACACGGTCAGGTGGGTGGTGTGCGCGCCCTCGGCCAGCAGCTTGTTGGCGTTGGGGCGCAGCGGCACGCTCGGGTCGTTCTGGAACGGATACGGATCGCCGGCCGGCGCCTGCACGCTGGCCTGGTCCGGGTTGATCAGCTCGCGGCGGCGGGCGGCGTAGTCCTTGCTCAGCAGGCCGGCCACCGGCGCTTCGACGAACTCGGGATCGGCCAGGTAGGCGTTGCGGTCGGCGAAGGCCAGGCGGCTGGCCTCCAGGTACAGGTGTTCGGCCTTGTCCCGGGGCATGGCCTTGAGGTCGTAGCCTTCGAGGATGTTGAGCGCCTCGGCGATGGCGATGCCGCCGCTGCTTGGCAGCGGCATGCCGTACAGGTCGTAGCCGCGGTAGGTGCTGTGCACCGGCTGGCGCAGGCGCGCTTCGTAGTTGGCCAGGTCGGCCATCGTCATCCGGCCGGCGCGCACCTGCACGCCGCTGGCGACCTTGGGCTGGTTGACGGCGTCGACCACGGCGCGGCCGATCTTGCCTTCATAGAAAACCTTGACGCCGCCGGCCGCCAGTTCGCGGTAGGCCTTGGCCATGCCGGGGTTGCGCAAGGTGCTGCCCGGCTGGATGGGCTTGCCGTTGCGCAGGTAGAGCGCGGCGGTGTCGGGGAACATGCTGAACTTGGCCTGGCTTTCCTCGACCAGGCGCGAGAAGTTGGCGCTGACGGGGAAGCCCTCGCTGGCCACGGCGATGGCCGGCGCCAGCACCTGCTTGAACGACATCGAGCCGTAGCGGTCGAGCGCTTCGTGCCAGCCGCGCACGGTGCCCGGCACGCCGACCGACATGCCGCTGGCGACCACGGTGTCGAAGTCCATTTCCTTGCCGTCCTGCAGGAACACGCGCGGCGTGAAGCTGGCCGGCGCGGTTTCGCGGTGGTCGATGGTGATCACGCGCTTGTCCTTGGCCAGGTAGATGACCATGAAGCCGCCGCCGCCGATGCCGCAGCTGAACGGATCGGTCACGCCCAGGGTGGCGGCCGCGGCGACGGCGGCGTCCACCGCGTTGCCGCCCTGGTTGAGGATGGCCAGCGCGGCCTTGGAGGCCGGCTCGCTGATGGTGGCGACGGCGCCGCCGCTGCCGGTGGCGACCGGGGTCTTGGCCCAGGCCGCCGGCGGCAGGACCAGCGTGAGGATGATGGTGGAAACGAGAACGGTGCGGGCGGGGCGGCGGGGCAGGGTCATGGGGGCGCGGGGTCCGGGTTAGGATGAGGGGGCGTTGCTCACCCTCAAGCTTACCCGATAATCCGGCGTGGCTTCATTCTTGGCGGGGACCGCCTGCGGTTCGACGCCGGTCAGCGTGAAGGTCAGGCCGTTTTGCGTGACGCTGGGGTGGGCGTTGGGCATGCTGTCGGACAGCACGAAGTTGCTGGTGGTGCCGTCGGCGGCGGTCAGCGCGAAGCTGTAGCTGATGTAGCCGGCCCAGACGCACACCGCGCCGATGCGGCAGCGGCTGTCGTTGACGCGCTCGAGCTTGAGGTTGGGCGCGCCGGCGGTGGTGCCGGTTGCACCGCTGATGCCGGGCGCGGCGGCCGGGGCGATGGCCACGCTGGCGCCCTGGGTCAGCACATAGGTCTGGGCGAACGGCTGCGGCGCGGCGGCGGGGCGGCCGACGGCGGACGCGGAGCCGCAGGCGTGCAGCATGGCCAGCACGGCCGCCAGCAGCGGCAGGATGATCAACTGCCTGGTGAATGGGGAGTTCATAGAGATCCTCTTCCTTCGATGGAGAAGGTAAGCTTAGCAAAAAGATCACGTTCCCGTCGCACGAACCGCCGCTTTACAGCGCTGGGTCAAACTATGTGCCGTAGAATGGGGGCCCTGAATCACATTGATTGAACAAAATGAAAAAGACCGGCATGGCGAAAAGCGACGCTAAAAAATTAATGGGCCAGATGTCCGCCCCTGGCGCCGCCAGCTTCGGCAAGGTGGCCGAGGTGGTCGACAAGCGGCAACAGCGCAAGCGCGACCAGGCGCTGGGGCTGGTGCCGTTCGCGGTCAAGCTGAATGGCGAGCTGGTGCAGCAACTGCACGCCAGGGCGAAAGAACGCGACGTCGACCTGAACCAGC
>Ga0308157_10002037_pt1 | contig 36088 bp, 25 predicted proteins | sample PhyBR1_FD_201035 | JGI IMG/M metagenome (GOLD analysis project Ga0308157, IMG submission 201035) | Phyllosphere microbial communities from UC Gill Tract Community Farm, Albany, California, United States - DLSLB.R1 | ecosystem: Host-associated > Plants > Phyllosphere > Unclassified | place: USA... | reverse complement strand
GGTTCCTCGCGACGCGCACGACGTCGTCACGGAACTCACTCGGGTAGGGCTTGGGCACAGCAACATCCTTCCAGGCCCACCCCGCAGGCAAGCCAGATCAGATGTCACCTATCCGTGCAGCAGTCCCTTCACCGGAACAAGCGGGGCATCATGACCATGACGCCCAGGTCGCCCGGAATCAAGCGGGCCGGACGGATCACGCGTGAGGTGCTGCTGAGCTGCGGAGCCCTGCTCGGGGTGATCTGCATCGTTCTCACCGTCTTGGCCTTCACCAGCGGATACTCATTGATCATGTTTCGTACGGGATCGATGGCGCCGACGATTCCGGCAGGTTCTCTGGCGCTGGTGCAGACGGTGGATGCCGCAGACATCGAAGTCGGCGACGTCGTCACTGTCGACCGCCCAGGCCAGCTCCCGATCACTCACCGTGTCACGTCGATCTCGCCATCGACGTCGGATGCCGCGCGCACGCTCACCATGCGTGGCGATGCCAACGACGTGGACGATCCGCTGCCGTACGACGTCGCAGAAGTGCGTGCGGTGCGCGGCTCCGTGCCGCACCTCGCCCACGTCGTCTCATTGCTCGGGGAGCCATGGATGCTCGGCATCCTGACTCTACTGGCCACGGGGGTGGTCACGTGGGCGTTCTGGCCGAGAAACGTCGCGGGATCGTCCGAGGGCATCCCCGATCACGACGATAACGACGACGAGGATGCATCGATGCAGACCGCGGAGAGAGCAGCACCGTCGGTTCTCTCGCGAGTGCCTGCGGTTGCACCGGCGTTGATCCTCGCTGTCGCGACGACCGCGGGTCTCGGAGTAGTCGGCGCATCCGCCGCCCCCGCGGCGGCTGCTTCGTCTGTCCTGAGCATCACATCGGACCGCGGTACGGGCCACACCCATCGGCTCGCATCGGGGGAGACGCTCGCGTGGCACCTGTTCGTCGACGCGACGAGTGCCCCTGAGGACGGCGACCTCGAGATCCTGTTGCAGGGAGCGGGCGAGGAGGACCTGGGGCTTTCGGTGAGAGCCCGGTCGTGCGACGAGCCATGGGTGGAGTCGGCCTGCGCCGGTGACGAACGCGAGCTGCGCCCTGACGCGATCCTCGCCGCTGACGGCAGTTGGAGCGAGATCTGGACCGCACCGACTCCGGCAGGAGTTCACCCGCAGTTGGAGCTCACCGCGAACCCGAGCCCGACGGCGGACGGGGCCGAGCGGATGACGGTCACGGTGCGTGCCAACGCGTTCGGCGAGACAGTCGACCAGGGCATCGACGGAGGCCCGGAACTGGCGACGACAGGCGGTTCGCCGTTCGGACTAATCGCCGGGCCTGTCGCCGTGATTCTCGGCATCGTGATCGCCGCCTTCGCCAGATCCCGGCGGAAGCGCAGCCTGAGGCAGGAGCCATGAAACCCACACCGCTGCGTTCGATGCGCTGGCGACGAGCACGCACCATCGCTGCCGCCGCCGTCGCCTGTCTGAGCACCGCGATCATCGCTCCGATGTTCAACACCGGCTTCGTGCAGAGCAGCGACGCGTCCTGGGTGGATGCGCAGTATGCGGGCGGGCAGCTCGCGGCGGGCGAACTCTCCTCGCCGGAGTTCACTGCGTGCACTGCCGAGAACCTCGACACGACCGGGGCTTTCGACTCTCTCACGCTCGCGTGGACATCCACAGCCGCGCAGGTGTCGGTGATTCATCTCGAGGCGACACGTGCCGGCGGAGCACCGGCGAACCTCTCCGTGGAATCGGCCACGGTCACCGGTCCCGAGGGCGGGCTGTACACGCACTCCGTGGGGTATACCGCGGCCGAACTCGAAGCAGCTGTCGGTCCCCTCGCGGGCACGACCGTCCGATTCGCCGTCTCATCGCGGGCGGGCACGAACTGGATCTCGCCGAGTACCACGGAGCGCACCCTCTCCGTCGGATCGTTCGGGACGAGTACCGGGTCTGCCTCATGCGACGTCCGCCGGACGCTCCAGCTCACCGGGTTGACCTCATCGACGACGCCCGTGAACCGGACAGTCCCGGTCGGCACCCCGGCGACCAGTTCCCTGCCGGAGAATCTGCAGGATCGACGGCGCACCCCGGAGTACACCGCGACGCTGCGCGACCTCGGCGGGGCGGTCGTCGCCGGGGAGGAGGTCACGATCGTCCTCCCCAGCGGGTTCACCTTCTCGTCGGGGGATGCGGTCGGCGCCGATCGCGGCACATTCCTGACATCAGCGGCGGGAACCGTCGCCTTCCGTGTCGTCGCGAATGCCGCCACGGCCGCCCAGGGCCCCGTTCGGGTGGAATCGCCTGACGCGCTCAGCATCCTCTCCGGTCAGCCGGTCGTCTCCGTCCCCCTGGTCGCGTGGGGGTTCAACGCGCAGAGCCAGACAGGGGCGAGCCAGACCGGAAACCAGCTCAGCGCGGTGCCCTCATGGGACCGGCCCGAGATCACCGGAGCGAGAGCCTTGGGGTCGAGCTTCTCCGCACTTCTCTACGCCGATCAGGATGGCCTCCTCTGGGGGCGCGGGTACAACGCCCAGGGCACCATCGGCGACGGCACCACGACGAATCGGTCGACGGCTGTCGCCGGCATCACCGCGGATGGATCCCCGCTCGGAGGGATCACGCATGTCGGGCGCGGGACGGACCAGGAATCCACGGTGGCGGTCGACGAGAACGGTGTGGTCTGGGCGACCGGGATCACCGAGCGCGGCGGATTCGGACCCGGCTACGCGAACTCGTACCGGTGGAAGCCCATCAGTGACAACTACGACATCCCGGACGGGGTCGGGGCGACGACCGCCGAGGTGAATCCGTTCGGCGCGGTGCTCATGGTGCTCGACAACGGTCAGGCGATGGTCGCAGGACAAGACGACTACGGGTACTCGGCGCAGGGCACGACCGTGTCTGTGGCGAACGGCACCAGAGGGCTGCTCATGCTCACCGGGCCAGGGACGCCGATCACCGGGGTGGTGTCCGGCGGTATCGGCTGGGAGCACTCCGCGGTCGTGACCAGCGACGGGAGGCTCTTCACCGCGGGCACCTCCGCGTACGGAGGCGGAGGCGGTTCGCGTTATCTCGTCGAGAAGACGCTGCCGGCAGGAAAGTCCGCGGAGAGCGTGGTCGTCGGAGAATACAAGACCCTGGTGCTCATGACCGACGGAACGGTCTATGCGCTCGGCACCAACACCGGCGGTGCGTTCGGAATCGGAAGCGGTGCCTCACCTGGGGCCACCCTCACGCAGGCGCTCGCTCCCGCCCCGGTGCAGGCGCTTGCGATGGGAGACGCCGCCACCCTGTTCCTGCTGGACGACGGTCGCGTGTTCTTCGCCGGTCTGAACGACACCGGCGTCAGCGGCAGCGGTGCCACGAGCGGATCCGTGTACACGCCGGCGCAAGTCCCACTCGCGCATACCGCGAAGAAGGTCGGTGCATCCTGGTATGACACCTACTACGCCGAACTCGGGTAGAGCATCAGGGGGGAGTGCGGCGTCAGTCCTCGAAGGTGTCCAGGTAGACGATGAAGCCCTTGGGAGTGATCTGCGCGGTCTTGCTGCGCAGCAGAAGCTCCTTCAGCTCATCGGCGGTCATCCCGTTGTTCTGAGCGACCTTATCGATCTTGTCGCCCAGGGCATCGATGGCCTCTTGCCCTCCCATGCTCTCGGGCAGCACGTCGGTGGCCAGGGGTGTCGGTTCCACATCATCTCCATTCGGTTCGGTATCCGTATCCGACGGTGCGGTGGTCTCGGTCTGCGTGCCGGAAGTCGGCTGGTCTGTGGCGGTGGGAGCCTGGCCGCCGCGTGTGGCGAACAGGATGGCGATGATCACTCCCGCGACGATGACGACGGCGATGATCAATATCGCGATCGTGCGGCCACGGCTCGGTCGTCCTTGGGCGTCTGTCACGTGAACCTCCTGGCGAGTGGCATCCTCTTCAGCATGGTGCTGCTGCAAGGGTGATTCCTCATCGTAGGAATCCTTTCTGAGACTTTGGCGGAAAAGCAGAAGGGCGGGGATCAGTTGTCCGATCCCCGCCCTTCGTCAGTCAGACGTTAGTCATGACGTGACGGTGCTTCAGCTCTCCGCGGAGAGGCGCTTGCGCCGTGCGTAGACAGCCAGGCCGCCACCGAGCAGGAGCAGGACGCCAGCCATCGCGGCGAACGGTGCGACGTTGAAGTCGCTACCCGTCGTTGCGAGGTTGTTGTCGTCGTCCGTCGTGCCGTCGCCGCCACCACCGGTGCCAGCGGGTGCCTTGACCGTGAACGCGATCGCCGCGCTGTTGTCCGAGGTCACGCCGTTCAGGGACTGAACCGCGACGACCGTGTACTCGCCGTCGGCGAGGGCGTTGGCGACGTCCGCACTCCAGGTGCCGTCAGCGGCCACGAGGGCCTCGACGAAGACCTCGTTGCCGTCGGCGTCCGTCACCGTGATGGTGACAGTCGCGCCGGCGACACCGGTGCCGCCGATGGTCGGCGTGGTGTCCTCGACGGTCGCGCCCTCGGTCGGCGACGTGATGACGGGTGCCGCGACCGGAGCCGGGGGAGCCACCACGGTGACCGAGGCGTTGCCGGCGATCGCGATGCCGTCGATGCTCTGCGAGGCGACGATCGTCGTGTTGCCGTACTGGTTGACCGTGGCCTTGCCGGCCCATGCACCGTCGGCGTCGGCCGTCACCGTGTCAACGACCGCACCGTTGATCGAGAGGTCGACCTGCGCCTCGGGCGTAGCCGAGCCGTCGACGTCGATCTCCGAGCCGCCCTCGACAGCGGCGCCGTCGAGCGGGTTGTCGATCAGGATCGGTTCGGTGTCGAACGCCTCTGCCGAACCCGACAGGGTGAAGTTGCCGAGGCTGCCGTATTCGACGTAGCCGCCGGCATTGTTCGGCGTGGCGCCGCTTCCGTCGCCGGAACCGACTCCCTCGACCGAGAGGTAGTACGTGCCCGCCTCGAGGTCGGAGACGCTGATCGAAGCGTTCAGGCCACCAGCGGTGGCGTAGGTCAGCCTCGTTGCAGGCTCGTTGTCCTCGGCGAGCGGCGTGCCGTTCGCGTTGGTGAGCGTCAGCTTCGCGTCGAGGTTCGGGCTGATGTCGGCGACCGAGACGGTGGCGTCGAGGTCGCCGCCGATGGTGGTGACCGCGTAGATGTCGACGTCGGTGGTGGTCTCGATCACGCCATCGACGGTGAAGCTGTCGGACGAGTTGTCGAGGGCGAACGCCGTGCTGGCGGTGTCGCCGACGGTGTCAGCGGCGCGGTCGGCGCGGTCGGTGAAGTCGAAGTTGAGCGTGAGCTGCTCACCGCAGGTGCCGTCGGGATTCACAGCCAGGAAGACGTCACCGGGCTGGGGGTTCTGCGGGTCGGCGTTCCCGGGGTTGCACACCTGGGTACCCGTGTACGGGTCACCGTTGGGGAGCGTGACGCTCATGAGGCGCGCGCTGGCTGCACTACGATCCGAGATGATCGACAGGTCGTCCTCGTCGTTGGTCGCCCCGGCGTACTCGCCAGCGGACCACTGCGTCACGGGCACGTAGTAGCCCGCACCCATGATCGGTGCCCACACGCCCTCCTGCGGCGCGAAGTACTCTTCCGACTCGATGCCGTCGTGATCGAGCCCGAAGTTGTGCCCGGACTCGTGCGACGCGATCTCAGCGATGATCTTGGCGTCGCCGAGCGTGTTGTTGGTGAACACCAGCGCGCCGGTCGCGTACTCGGAGCCTGCGCCGCCGAGGAAGGCGATTCCGCCGCTGCCCGCGGCCTGCGGGAGCACCTCGTCGTAGGAGTCGGTGATGATGACGTGCGAGCCGTACTCGTTGTCATCGGGAGAGGTCTTGTAGAGCGCGTCGGCACCAGGGTCGACGGTCGTGACGTTCACGTTGAACGGAGCGTAGTCCTCGGCGACGGCGGCCCAGACGGCGTCCTTGTCAGCCACGGTGCCGGGAGTGAAGACCAGCGAGTCCTTCTTCGCGACGTCGTTCCACTGACGGCCCTCGAGCGTCTCACCATCGAAGTCGAGGTAGACGGTGACGGGTGCGCCGGGGCGTGAACCGTCCTGAGCGTTGCCCGGGATGGGAGCGCCGGTGGGGACGCTGCGAGCGGAGAAGCCGCTTTCATCAGCCGCGTCCTGCGCTTCGTCGACGAAGTAGATGTAGCCCTGCTCGGTGACCTTGAGGAGGTTGGCGTTCTCCTTCTCTTCGATCTGCGCGGCAGAGTCGGACGTGTGCGCGGCGGCCAGGTCGTACTTGCTCCCGCCCGTGTTGAGCTCGACCGGCTGGTCGGTCGATTCGTCAGCGGATGCCGGAAGCACCGCGCCTCCGAAGGTGAGCGCAACAGCGCCCACTGTGGCCACAGTGGCTGTGAGCCAGCGGCGTTGTGTAGAAGTCAAGTTGGAGATCCCCCCGTTGAATGCGTCGGACAAACGTTGCAAAACTAGCAAATTCCCAGCTGTCGTTCAACGTTCGCAATGAATCTTCATAGGGTAGTTCTACCCATGGGGCGCGGAACCGACGCTGGGCTCGTGCGAGGATGACGGCATGCCCAAAGCCACCGCAGACCTCTACGACGAGTTCGGCGAAGACCTCCAGTCGACGTCGATGCAGTTCCTATCCTTCGGCGGTCGCACGGCCTTCGAAGGGCCGATTCGCACGGTCCGATGCTTCGAAGACAATGCGCTCGTGAAGTCGACGCTCGCCACACCGGGCGAGGGGGCCGTCCTGGTCATCGACGGCAACGGCTCACTCAACACGGCGCTGATGGGCGACATGATCGCCGCGTCCGCGGTGCAGAACGGCTGGGCGGGCGTGGTCGTCCACGGCGCTGTCCGCGACAGTGCGGCGATCGCGGGCCTCGACCTCGGAGTGAAGGCGCTGGGGACGAACCCCCGCAAGAGCGCCAAACTCGGCGAAGGCGAGGTCGACGTCGACCTCGCCTTCGGAGGAATCGTCCTCCGCGTCGGCAAGCATCTCTACGCCGATGAGGACGGAATCCTCGTCGAGCGCTGAACGCTCGTCCTCAGACGGATGCGGTGACCAGAATCGGCCGATGGTCGCTCGAGCGCTGCGGCAGGGTCTGGATGCTGTCGATCCGGAACCCGTCCGAGGTCGCGAAGTCGTAGTGCCCCTTGAACACCCTGTAACGGGTGTAGGTGCGTTCGTCGCTGAGCGTCAGGGTGTATCCGTGGTCGCGGACGGTCTGCCCCAGGTTCTCCTTGAACACGGGGTAGTTGTAGTCGCCGACCATGAGCAGCGGGAGTCCAGCGCCCATCGACTCGAGTTCGGTGAGCGCCGCGCGGATCTGGTTGCGTCGCAGTGAGTTCAGGGCGGTCAACGGCGCCGCATGGAACGAGGCGACGATCAACTCCTGGCCGTCGTCGATGTCTTGCAGTCGCACGCCCAGCACGCGCTCGTTGGCGGGTTTGAGCATCCGGTCGTGAAGCGACTTCTTCAGTCCGATGGTGCGGATGTCCTTGAGGCGGAAGGTATTCGTCCGGTAGTAGAGGGCAAGGCCCAGTCGATTGCCGTGCGTGCCGTCCGCGAGGGTGAGTCCGCTGATCTCATCTGGCAGCGCGTCGACGTCGCACTCCTGCAGGCACAGCAGATCGGGCGCGTGCTCGTCGACGAGCTCTTCGAGCTCGGTCGCGGCGCGGTGCTTGCGCAGGTTATAGGAGATGACCTTCACCCGTGCAACGCTAGCGCCCTGACCTGAAGCGCAGGAGGGTCATCACTCAGTGTCGCGCCGCGCGCGCGTCTGCTCCGCGCGCGACGCCAGCAGTTCGTCAGCCGGATAACCGACCTCGGTGAGGGTGAGCCCTCGCGCCGCGAGTACTTTGAATTCGCTGGTGCGCCGCAGTCCGTCGCGCAGCACGACCAAATCGCCGATGTCGAGACGGCGCTCGCCGACCGCCGCGCAGGCGCCGACGAGCGCGCGCACCATGCTGTGACAGAAGGCGTCAGCCTTCACCTCGGCGACCAGTACGCCATCGGCGTCACGCATCCACCGAAAATCCAGGAGTGTGCGGATCGTCGTCGCATCATCGCGCGCTTTGCAGTATGCGGCGAAATCGTGCAGGCCGATCAGGGATCGTGCCGCCGCATCCATCGCCTCGGCATCGAGCGAACCGCGGATGCTCGTGGTGTCGAGCCTGCGCGCAGGATCGAAGCCGGCGGCGTCATCGGCGAGCCGGTACCGGTACCGCCGCCAGACGGCGGAGAAGCGCGCGTCGAATCCATCGGGCGCGACAGACGAGCGCTGCACGGTCGCATCGGGGTAGGCCCCGAGTACCCCTCTGATACGAGCGGCGATCGTTTGCGCGGGGTCTGTCGCTCCGCGCCCGTGGCGCGATTCGATGCGCGCCCACTGCGCGTCGTCGAGGTCGACGTGCGCCACCTGCCCTGCGGCGTGCACACCGGCATCCGTCCGTCCGGCGACGACGAAGCGCACCTCGGAGCCGACGATGCGCTCGAGCGCTCCTTCGAGGGTGCCCTGCACCGTGCGCAGCCCCGGTTGCTTCGCCCATCCGCGGAAATGGGTGCCGTCATAGGCGATGTCGAGGCGGATTCTCACCAGACCAGCCTAGGCTCGAGCGCGGTCCGCGCAATCCTCGCGGGTTTGTCGATATGGTGCCGGATGCCGTAAGCTATCCCCTTGGTGCCCGACTGCTGGGTACTGCGAACGTGAGCCCTCCACTGGCGTGTTCCCCGGAATCACCCGAGAACCACCCCGGAGTGGGATTCACGAACCTCTCCGTTCGAATAAGAAAGCAGCACTATTGTGACGCGCACATACACACCGAATGCGGCGACCGTACAGCGTGATTGGGTCGTCATCGACGCCAATGACGTCGTTCTCGGCCGCCTGGCATCGCACGCCGCCGCGCTCCTGCGCGGCAAGCACAAGCCGACCTTCGCCAACCACGTCGACACCGGCGACTTCGTCGTCATCATCAACGCCGACAAGGTCGCACTCACCGGCCAGAAGCTTCAGAAGAAGATGGCCTACCGCCACTCCGGCTACCCGGGTGGCCTGTCGAAGGTCTCCTACGAGGAGCTCCTCGAGAAGAACCCCGTCCGCGCTGTCGAGAAGGCCGTCCGCGGCATGCTCCCCAAGAACAGCCTCGGCCGCCAGCAGCTGTCCAAGCTCAAGGTGTACGTCGGTGCCGAGCACCCGCACGCCGCGCAGCAGCCCCAGCCGTACACCCTCGACCAGGTCGCCCAGTAAGCGCCGCAACGACTAAGGACATACTCGTGGCTGACATCGAATCCACCGAAACTCCGCAGAACTACTCGACCTCGAGCCCTGAGGCCGTGGCGACCGAGACGGCTCCCCGTCCGGTGCTCAACGTCCCCGGCGCAGCCGTCGGCCGTCGCAAGCAGGCCATCGCCCGCGTGCGTCTGGTTCCGGGCTCCGGCAACATCACGGTCAATGGCCGTACTCTCGAGGACTACTTCCCGAACAAGCTGCACCAGCAGCTGATCAACGACCCCTTCAAGGTGCTGAACCTCGAGGGCGCGTACGACGTCATCGCTCGCATCTCGGGCGGCGGCGACTCGGGCCAGGCCGGCGCTCTGCGTCTCGGCATCGCTCGTTCGCTGAACGGCATCGACGCGGAGAACAACCGCGCCGCCCTCAAGAAGGCAGGCTTCCTCTCTCGTGACGCTCGCGTCATCGAGCGCAAGAAGGCCGGTCTCAAGAAGGCCCGCAAGGCGCCGCAGTACTCGAAGCGCTAAGGATCACCACTCCGATGCCGCTTTTCGGCACGGACGGCGTACGGGGGCTTGCCAACGGCATCCTCACCGCCGATCTGGCGCTCACCCTGGCCCAGGCGACTGCTGTCGTCCTGGGCCAGGGCCGCACTGCAGAGGCGCGCAAGGCCGAGGGCAAGCGACTGTCGGCAGTCGTCGCCCGCGACCCGCGCGTCTCCGGTGAGTTCCTCGTCGCCGCCGTCTCGGCGGGCCTCGCAGCATCCGGCGTCGATGTTCTCGATGCCGGGGTCATTCCCACTCCGGCACTGGCGTTCCTCGTCGGCGATCACGATGCCGATTTCGGTGTCATGGTCTCGGCGTCGCACAACCCTGCGCCCGACAATGGGATCAAGATCTTCGCCCGCGGGGGCGTGAAGCTCCCCGATGTGGTCGAGCAGCGGATCGAGGCCGCGATGGCGGGGGAGATGCTCCTCCCCACCGGCGCCGGCGTCGGGCGCATCCAGCGCTTCTCCGACGCTGAGGACCGCTACAAGCTGCACCTGCTGGGCTCGTTGCCGCACTCTCTCGATGGCATCCACGTCGTGCTCGACTGCGCGCACGGCGCGGCATCCGGTGTGTCGCCGGAGACCTTCAAGGATGCTGGCGCCACTGTCACCGTCATCGGCGCCGAGCCCGACGGGATCAACATCAATGACGGCGTCGGCTCGACGCACCTCGACAACCTCTCTGAAGCCGTCGTGCGCCTCGGGGCCGACATCGGGATCGCGCATGATGGCGACGCGGACCGCTGTCTCGCTGTCGACGCCGACGGCAACATCGTCGACGGCGACCAGATCATGGCGATCCTCGCCGTTGCGATGAAGGAGCGCGGGCACCTCGCAGAAGACACTCTCGTCGCGACCGTGATGAGCAACCTCGGACTCCATCGTGCGATGGAGGAGCACGGCATCACCGTGCGTCAGACCGCGGTGGGCGACCGATACGTGCTCGAAGACATGAATGCCGGTGGCTTCGCGCTGGGCGGCGAGCAGTCGGGGCACGTGATCATGAGCGAGTTCGCGACCACCGGAGACGGCGTGCTCACCGGCCTGCATCTGGTTGCCGAGATGGCGCACACGAAGAAGTCGCTCGCCGAGCTGGCGACGGTGATGACGGTGTATCCGCAGGTTCTCATCAATGTGCGCGGGGTCGACAAGGAGCGTTGCGCAGACGACGAGGGCGTGCAGAGCGCCGTCGCCGCCATCGAAGCGAGGCTCGGAGACTCCGGTCGAGTGCTGCTGCGCAAGTCCGGGACCGAGCAGCTCGTACGCGTGATGGTGGAGGCTGCGGATGCCGAGTCCGCCCAGTCGTACGCCGATGAGCTCGCCGCAGTCGTCAAGGAGCGTCTCGCGCTGTAACGCGCTCGACACTGAGTCGCTGTCGGGCGTGCGCGTCGATCCCCAGCCGCGTTCACCTCGCGGCAACCGTACGGACATCGACGGGCACCGAATGCGACACCGGATGTTGCGGACGCCTCAATAGCTTCAGGACATCCCCCGTTCTCTGAAGCAATTGGTGTGTCTCCGTGCCTGTGCGCCGTTCCTCCCTCGTCCTCCCTTCCCTCTTCGGCGTCACGGTGCTCGTGGCGACACTGCTGCCGGTGTCTCCGGCGCTCGCCGCCGGGCCCGCCATCACGCAGGCCGCCGCATCCGAGGCCGCGCAAGCGGCAGCCCCGGCGATCATCGTCACCGAGATCGTCGCCAACAACGTTGGCGATGATCACTTCGAGTACGTCGAGATCCACAACACGACGGATGCGGCGATCGATCTCGCCGCAGAGGGATACTCCTTCGCGTACAGCTATGCCGACTCCGACGATCGCAGCCGTGACGTCGCGCTCACCACCGAACCGCTCGTTCTCGCGGCCGGTGAGACGGCGGTGCTCTGGGTGAGCTACGCCGCCGGCAAGGTCGACTCGTTCGCGCGCACCGTCGACGACTTCCGCACGTATCACGGTGTGGATGCCGCGACCCAGGTCGTTCGCGTCACCGGACAGGCAGGCATGGCGAACGGCGGTGACCGCGGCATCCGGGTCCTGAAGGGCGACGCGCAGCTCGCCTGGTCGCATTACCCCGCGGGTTCGATGGGTGAGGACCTCGCCGTGCACTTCCGCCTGCCCGAGGCTCCCGAGACGGCCGGTTCTCCCGAGGGCCTCGCCGTTCTCGGGCTGCAGTCCGAGCGCACCCCGGGCGCCGTGCTGCCGATCGCCCTCGAACGCCCTGTTCCGACGGAGCCGGAGGAGCCCCAGCCAGGACCGGCGTCGAACTGGCCGTTGATGGTCACCGAGATCGCCCCCGACCACGCCGGCGTCGACGACTTCGAGTACTTCGAAGTGCACAACACGACGAACGAGCCGATCGCTCTGCAGACTGCCGAGTCGGTCGACGGATACTCCTTCGCCTATTCGTACGTCGACGACGCCGATCGCACGCGCGACGTGCCGTTGACGGTGACGACGGATGCAGACACCGATGCCGCGCCGGATGCGATCGCGCCGGGCGAGACCATGCTCCTCTGGCTCAGCTACACGACCACGACGGTCGACTCGTTCGCCCGCACCGCGGACGAGTTCCGCGCGCAGTGGGGTGCGCCCGCTGATGCACGCATCATCCGCGTCGAGGGTCAGGCCGGCATGGCGAATGGGGGAGGGCGCGGCATCCGTGTTCTCGACAGCCCTGCGACGGGCGAGAGCGCGGATGCCGACGCGACCGTCGGCTGGTCGTTCTACCCGGCCGGGTCCGTCGCTGCGGATCTGACCGCGCACTTCCGCATTCCCGGTGACATAGCCGAGAAGAGCATGCCGCTCCTCGAAGAAGCCGCAGCGCCCACCCCTGGCACGATCTCCCCCGATGCGCTCACCGCTGAGGAGCCGGAGCCCGAGCCCGAGTTCGACCCGCAGCCCGACCCCGATGTCGTCACGGCGCCGCTGCAGGTCACCGAGGTGCTGCCCGACTCGACGAACGTCGGCGCATCCGACGGGTTCGAATTCGTCGAGGTCTACAACGCCACGAGCGAGCCGATCGACTTCGGCGACTACTCGATCAACTACCTCTACCCGGTCGACGAGTACACGAACACGCAGACCGTCCGGTGGCCGGCGACGCCTGCCGATGTCGTGATCCCCGCGGGCAAGACGCTCGTGCTGTGGGTCAAGAACGGCCCGAACAACGACCTCGGCGCCGCCGAATTCAACGCGAACTTCGGCTCCGACCTCACTCTCGGCGAGAACCTCGTCGAGATCTTCTCCGGCGGCATGGCGAACTCCTCGCCGCGCGGCATCGAGATCATCACGAACACCGGCCACCCGATCAATCGCGCGCATTACTTCATGGGCGATACGGATGACACGCTTCCCGATCAGGGCATCCGGTACATCTCCCGCGAGGACGATTTGACCCTGCAGCGCATGCTGGGAGTCACCCCTGCGACGCCGGGGACGGTCCAGGCCGACCAGGTGCCGGCGGGGCTCATGATCCCGACGCCCGACACGACGGCTCCGGTGATCGAGAACCGTACCGCGGGAGAGATCGACCCGTCGGCTGCCTTCGCGTTGAGCTTCGGCGTCACCGACGACGTTCTGCCTCGCACGGTCACTCTGCAACTGGCGAACGACGTCGACGGTGCGCAGGCCCCGATCAACCTGTCCGACACGGGCGAGGGTGCGTATGTCCACACGATCGCCGCCGCAGATCTGAGGGGCAAGTCGTGGTTCGAGTACTCGGTCATCGCGAGCGACGGCACGAACACGTCGACGCTCGAGACCCTGCGCGTGCCGGTGAAGGGCGCCAGCACCGACCCGCTGCGACTCCACCTCGATGAGGGCGGATTCGTCGGCGGTTCCACGACCGTCGTCGCGGCGGGAGAGAAGACTCCTGTCGCCATCGAACTCGACGTCGACGGCGAGGAGCTCGAGTCTGCGCCGAGCCTCGAAGGCGAGCCCGTGTTCGCGTTCGAGACCTCGAACACCGATTACTACTTCAAGAACGGCGTGCGGATCGGCGACGACGTACTGAACATCTTCGACAAGGGCACGTACTCGAACTGGGAGACCATCGAGACCCCCGTGCCGTTGTCGTACGTGCGCCAGGGCGACGAACTCGTCGTCAGCGTGTGGGCCGGCACGAAGAAGGCCCCCGAGATCGACGAGCTCGAGAACAACGACGACTTCGTGATCCGCGGCCTGCGGATGATCCTGCCCGATGGACGCACGCTGTTCCCTCAGGGCTACGAGAACCCCGAGACAGTGCTGCAGATGGGCGACAGCGCAGGCAAGTTCGACTTCTACGACGCGCGCTTCACACTTCCGGATGACGCGTTCGCCGCGGTCACCGCCGAGTGGGACACGACGATGCGCACCGACGGCCCGGCCGTCGTGACGGCGACGGATGCTCCGGACACCGTCTCCCGCACCGTCCAGGTCGACAATACCGGCCCCGAGGTGACCACCGAGATCATCGACGGCACCGCCTACCAGGGCGCCATCACGATCGACGCCGAAGTGACCGATGCCGGAGTCGGCGGCGGGACGACCACTGCGACCCTCGACGGCGTGGAGATCGCTCTGCCGTACGAGACCTCGTCGGTCGTGCTGGCCGCCGGTGAGCACGTCGTCGAGATCGCAGCGACGGATGCTCTGGGTAACGCCTCCGCGTACACGGCGACATTCATCACCTATGAGGAGCAGCCGTCCGCCGGTGCACTGTCGCCGGCGGAGGGGGAAGAGGTCGAGGCCGGCGATGTCACACTGCAGGCGAAGGTCGAGGATCCGACCGGCGACGTGCTCGACGTCTCATTCCTCGAGGGGCGCCGCCTCGACCTCTCGGACGGCGACATCGAGCTGCAGTCGGGCACGGTGAACGACGCCAGAGACCTCGACCGTGAGCAGCCGCAGGCGCTGACCGAGGACGACGTGCGGATGCTGTCGAGTGCTGACGGCCTGGCGACCGACGTCTCGTCGTCCGCAGAGTTCCCGTACCAGCTGTTCGATGTCGCCACCGGTGACGCCGGCGACGGCTCGGTCGTGCAGGTGTCGTGGACGGGACGCGCCAATCCCGGCGCGACGATCGTGCTCTACGCGCTGTCGGCCGATGGTGCGGCGTGGGTCGAGCAGACTCGGCACGTCGCGGCGGACGAGGGCTCGTTCGCCCTCGAGGCTCCCGTCGACGTGACCGCGCATGCGCGTGACGGCGTGGTGCGGGTGCTCGTGCAGCACTCCGAGGGATTCGCGGGTGCCGACCTCAGCACGCGCGAGTCGGAGATCACCCCGGCGCATCCGCACGATACACCGCGCGACCAGTACGACTTCACGTTCGGCTGGGAGTCCGACACCCAGTACTACAACGAGAACGCCGTCGAGGGCGAGGACCGCTATCGTCACCAGCAGGCGATCCACTCGTACCTGCTCGAGCAGCGCGAGGCGATGAACCTGCAGTACCTGTTCCACACCGGCGACATCGTCGACGATTACGACCAGATGTACCAGTGGGAGAACGCCGACCCCGAGTACCGCCGTCTGGATGAGGCAGGACTGCCCTACGGCGTGCTCGCCGGCAACCACGACGTGGGCCACTCGGTGATCGACTACACCAACTACGGCGCGTACTTCGGTGCAGAGCGGTTCGCGGGCAACCCCTGGTACGGCGGGAGCGACGACAACAACCGCAGTCACTACGACCTGCTCTCGGCGGGTGGCATCGACTTCATCATGGTGTACACCGGATGGGGCCCCGGCGACGTGGAGATCGCCTGGATGAATCAGGTGCTCGCGCAGTACCCCGATCGCGTAGCGATCATCGCGCAGCACGAGTTCATCCTCACCACCGGCGGGCTGGGGGCGACGCCGCAGCGCATCCTCGACGAGGTCGTGGCGACGAACCCGAACGTGAAGATGGTGTTCTCCGGGCACTACCACAGTGCTCTCACGCGCACGGATCAGTTCGATGACGACGGCGACGGCGTCATGGACCGCAACGTGTACTCGATGCTGTTCGACTACCAGGGTCTTCCCGAGGGCGGCCAGGGCTTCCTGCGGCTGCTGCAGTTCGACACGGTGGGCCAGCGGATGATCGTTCGCACATACTCCCCGTCGCTCGAGGACCCCGATCGCGGTGGTGCGCTCGGAAAGTACGACTCGGATGACCCGTCGCTGGCCGGCCTGCCGCAGGAGTTCGAGCTGAGCTTCGCCGACCTCGGAATCTCGACGGTCGATCGGATGCTGGGGACGGATGCCTTCTCGGCCGAGATCCTCACCGCGAACCAGATCGCCTCGTTCGACCAGGTCGCGTCGGGCTCGATCCTCTCGGCCACTTGGCCGCTCGCCGAGGTCGGGGAGCGCGGGTGGTACGTCCGCACGAGCGACCCCTATGGCGCAGTCGACGTCTCGCCTGTGCAGCTGTTCACGGTGATCGAAGCGACCGACCCCGGCCCCGGAGACGGAGACGGCCCCGGCGACGGCGATGGTGATGGCGACGGCGGCGGCGACAACAACGGCGGGAACGGCGGCGGCAACGGCGGCACCGATGGCGGCGGGAGCACGGGCGGCAACGGCGATTCGGGTTCAGCAGACTCTGATTCCGCATCCGGTGATGACGCACTCGCGACCACAGGTGCTGATGGGGCGGGCATGATCGGGTGGTCGGTCGCCGGCGGGCTCGCGCTCGTGCTCGGTGCAGGTCTGCTCATCCGTCGCAAGCGGGCAGGGCTCTGAGCCTCGCGTGACGCCCTCTCGTCGGGGGCGTCACACGTTCGCCCCCGCACGATCAGGGGGCGGCGCAGATCCGGTAGGCGTCTCCCTCGACGAGCACCTCTGTGGCGCATTCGAACCCGGTCAGCCGTGGCACCGCACTCATCGCGGGAGCATCGGAGAGCCCGAGGTGCGCGCCGGTGAGCACGATCGGTGCCACCGCAGCGCCCCACGGGTCGGCGGCGAGCCACTCGATGTCGTTGTCCTCGACCCATTTCGTCAGCGGTGCGACTGCCGCGCGCTGCTCCGCGAGACCGCTCCACGTCGGGGTGCGACTGCCGATCGCGTGCGCCGCGCCGCCCCAGGCGAGAAGAATCGCGAAGACAGATGCCGCGGCGACGGCGGCGATTCGGAGGCGCGGGCGGCGGAGCATCCGACCAGCGCCCCACACGGCGTACGCGGCGAGAAGGGGGAAGAAGGCGAAGACGCCGGGGGAGGGGTGCCGCACCCAGAGCGGCAGGTGAGATGCAGTGGCCCACCAGCCGACGAAGGCGGCGGCCCCCACGATCGCGGGCCACAGATACAGTCCACCGGTCCATGACCGCGCGACCCGCAGACCGCCGACGATCAATGCCACGGACACCGCCGCCAGTGCTATCGCCGCCCAGACGGGCAGCGACCAGGACTCGGCGAGAGTCAGCAGCTTCTGCGGCACCGTCGTCGGTTCGCCGAGCTGTCCACCGCTGCGGACGAACGCCCGCAGTGCGCGCAGATGCTCGATGAATCCGTCGGTACCGAGCGACACGAGCGCGAAGAACTCGACCAGGAGCGTGGGAAGAGCGACGCACACGAGCGGCAGCCATGACCGCTTCAGCAGCACCGTCACGCGTCTCCAGCCGGTCGCAGGAGACGAGGTGAACACGAGGATCGCGAGCGCCACAGCGAAGGCGGGCAGCGCGAGCAGGGCGATCAGCTTCGCCTGGATCGCCAACCCCACCAGGAGTCCGGCGAGCCAGGTGCGCCGGGGCATGACGACCAATGCCCACACGAGCAGAGCGGCGGCGGGTATCTCGCCCAGCAGATCGGCAGGTCCCTGGATGGGTGACACTCCGGCACTGGTGGTGAACGCGAGCGGAACAGCGATCGCGGCCAGCGCCGCCCAGCGTCCGCCGATCCGCTTGCCCAGCACACCGACGCCCACGAGCAGCAGCAGCCAGTAGAGCAGCGGCACGAGTCGGGCTCCGATGACCGGGTCGATCGCGGTGGCGAGCACTGCGGCCACTGGCAGCAGCACTGCGGGGCCGGTGGAGATGCGCGGGTCGAACGGGCTGAGCGTCGAACCGGAGAGGGCGCCGTCGCTGGCGTAGCCGAGGCCGGCGAGCAGGTTGCGCGGCACGGTGAGGTTGAAGGCCTCATCCTCCCAGAAGCGCCAGACGGTGAGGCTGTTCCACGCGAGCATCACGTGACCGATCAGCAGCGCCGTCGCCAGCACCCAGAAGACGATCGTGCGTGCGCGGGTCATGTCACGCCTCGGGGGCAGGCGGTCGGATGTCGCGCAGCGGTGCCGATGGCCGCAGTGAGAGCGCCCACAGCTCCTGCAGTGCAGCGATCGCGAACTGACGCAGACGCTTCGGCGGCAGGCGCACACCGGCGGCCCTGCCCCACATCGTGCCGCTGGAGGACTCTCCGCGGCGGGGGATGCTGGTCACGTGCAGGTAGCGCACGTCGAGACCCGCACGCACCTCGGCGAGCGAGAAGTGCACGTGGGGCACGGATGCGCCGGCCGGCACCGCTTCGAGGAGCAGGCGAAGTGCGGTGGGGCGGTACGCGCGCAGGGGCGTGTTGACGTCGGGGATCCGGTGGCCGCAGGCCACGGCGATGAGCAACTGCACCGAGGCGGTGAGCAGCTGCCGGTACCACGGGTCGGTGCGTCCGCCGCGCACGCCGTGAACGACGTCTGCTCCGGTCGACTCGATGGCGGTGACGAGTCGCGCGAAGTCGGCGCCGATGAACTGGCCGTCGCCGTCGACATGGATGAGCAGATCAGGATCGCACGAAAGGCCCGCACGATAGGCGGCGAGGGCTGTCGGGCCGTGACCGCGGTTGGCGGGCTGGGTCTGCACGTCGACGTCGTCGACGTCGTCGAAGACGTGGGCGGTGGCGTCCGTTGAACGATCGTCGGCGATGAAGAACGACACCTGATCAGCGAGCGGAGCGACGCTCTGGCGGATCTCGTCTACGAACTCGCGGATGCCTTCGGCTTCGTTGTACGCCGGCATGACGATGGCAAGGTGGGTGACTGTCACGGGATCCTCAGGCGCTGATGAGTTGCGCCGGTCGACGCGGATGCACCTAGTACTCTAGTTGAGTGAACATCCTTGCCCGTCTGCGACGGCTCGCGGGCGTGGGAAGCAGGTTCCTCATCGTCGGTGGGCTGAGCACCGTGATCGAGATCGCCGCTTTCAACCTGTTCCTCTACGCTTTCGGGTGGGACCCGGTGGCCGCGAAGATCGCCGCATCGCTCGTGGCTCTCGTGAACGCCTACTTCGGCAACCGCGAATGGGCCTTTCGCCATCGTGATCGCCGGGGGCGCGTCGCCGAGCTGGCGCTGTTCATCGGCACCAACGTCGTCTGCACGCTGATCGGCGCCGCTCTGGTCTGGGCGGGTGTCGAGTCCATGACCGTGCTCACAGACGCTGCGCCAGGGCCGTTCGTGTTGAACGTCATCAATCTGTGCAGCATCGCGATCGTCGTGCTGATCCGGTTCGTGCTCTATCACAAGGTCGTCTTCCGGGCGACGCCGCCTGCGGCTTGACGCGGCTCGCGGTCAGCCCTCGACGCTCGCCTTCAGCTTCGCACGGCTCTTGGGCGCGACCTGATCAGGGGTCAGCTCGACATCGGCCTGCTGGATGGGAGCGTTCGCCCCGTAGGTGTACGCGCCGTAGCCGTAGCTGTCCGGGCCCTTCGTCGGCAGCATCGTCACGACGAAGCCGAGCAGGTTCACACCGGCGGTCTCGAGGGTGCGGATGGCTCCCGAGAGCTCGGGCTTCTTGGTCTGTCCGGATGCGGCGACCAGGATGACTCCGCGCGTCTTCTTGCCGATGACCGCCGCGTCCGTGACGAGCAGGAGAGGCGGTGCGTCGATCAGGATGTAGTCGAAGTACTCTTCGAGCGGCTTGAGGACCCGGTCCATGGCGGCCGAGCCGAGAAGTTCCGATGGGTTGGGCGGAATCGGACCGCTCGGCAGCACGAAGAGGTTGTTCTTGCCCCACTTCTGCAGCGCGTCGGCCACGCTGAGCTGGCCGATGAGCACGTTCGTGAGTCCGACGCCGCCTTCGATCCCCATGTACTCGGCGACACGCGGCAGCCGAAGGTCGCCGTCGACGAGTGCGACGCGGGCACCGGTCTCGGCGAGAGCGATCGCAAGGTTCGCTGTCGTCGTGGACTTGCCCTCGCCCGGCCCGGCGCTCGACACGACGAAGGTGCGCGAGTCGGAGTCGACGTCGAGGAACTGCAGGTTGGTGCGCAGCGTGCGGAACGATTCGGAGCGCGGACTGCGGGGGTCGGAGTGCACGATGAGCGGACGCTTCTTGGTGTCCGGATCGAAGGCGATGCCACCGAGCATCGGTCGGTCGGAGATGAGTTCGAGATCGTGCAGCGTGTGGATGCGGGTATCGAGCACGCTGCGCAGCATCGCGAAGCCGATGCCTGCCGCGAGCCCGAGCAGACCACCGAGGGCGACGTAAAGCGGAATGTTGGGGCTCGAGGGCTTCGTCGGCACAGCGGCGGGGTCTGTGATCGTGATCTGCACCGGGCTCGCGCCGCTCTCGGCGTCGGGGCGCTCGAGGTCGTTCTGCACGACGGTCGCGAAACTCGCGGCGGTCCGGTCGGCGATCTTGGCCGCGAGTTCTGGGTCGGTGCCTGTCGCGGTGATGTTGATCAGCACGGTGTTCAGCGGTGTGGCGGCCGAGATGCGCTTGGCCAGCGTCGCCGCTGACTCGTCGAGGTTCAGTTCGTCGATCACCGGATCGAGCACCAGTGCCGTGCCGATCACATCGACGTAGCTGGTGACCATCTGTCGCGCGAACGACGTGCCCTGTACGAGATCACCGGTCGCCGCCCCCTCGGTGCGCACCGAGACGTAGAGCTGGGTGGAGGCCTCGTACTCGGGGGCCTGCATGTGGGCGTAGCCTGCACCGCCGGCGAGGCCGACGACGAGCAGCACCAGGATCACGATCCAGTTCTTGTGCAGGATACGGATGTAATCTCGTAGTTCCACGTGCTTCTTTTCCCCCGGAGTGCTGGTCAGTGTCGCCGTGCGACTACGTCATTCTTCCACAGGCTGTGTCTGACCCATCATCGCGCTGTTCGATCAGTGCCCGGCCGGTGTGGCGGCGTAGTCGCCGTACGCCCCGTAGGCGGTTCGATCGACGCCCTTGGTGGGGAGCATGGTCACGACGGTGCCGAGCACCCTTGCGCCTATGCTCTCGATGCTGCTCACGGCGTCGTCCAGGCGCGCGCTGTGCGTCTTTCCGGCCGCGGCGACCAGGATCGCCCCGTCGGCACGATGTGCGAGCACCGCGGCGTCGGTGACGAGTCCGACCGGAGGGGTATCGATGATGATGATGTCGAACGCCGATTTCAGATCAGTGAGCAGGTCTGTCATCGACGCAGACCCGAGAAGCTCCGCGGGGTTGGGCGGCACGGTTCCGGACGGCAGCACGAACAGGGTGCCCGCCCCCCAGCGCTGCATCGCCTCGCTCGCCGCGACGCGCCCGATGAGTACCTCGGTGAGGCCGACGGCACCCTCCACCGAGAGGTATTCAGCGATGCGCGGCAGTCGCAGGTCGGCGTCGATCAGGGCGACTCTGGCGCCAGAGTCGGCGAAGGCGATCGCCAGATTGACCGCAGTGGTCGATTTGCCCTCGCCCGGGCCCGAACTGGTGATGACGAGTGCAAGGGGCGCTCCGTCGACGGCGAGGAACTTCACGTTGGTGCGCAGCGCGCGGAATGCCTCGGCGCGATGGTCACGGGCGGATGCCGCGACGATGAGGGGATTGACAGCCGCCTGAGGGTCGAGCGCGATGCCACCGAGGGCAGGCGCCTCGACGACTCGTTCGACGTCTTCGACCGAGCGCACGCGGTCATCGAGGGTCCAACGCAGAGCAGCGGCGGCGAGCCCGAGGGCGAGACCGAACAGGGCGCCGATCGCGATGATGAGAGGAGTGTTGGGCGCCGACGGCGTCACGGGAACCTGAGCGGCATCGAGCGTGTCGATGCGCACGATGCTCGGATGGTCGTCGACTGGGCGCTCCAACTGCTCGGCGACCACGGTCGTGAAGCTGTCACCGATCGCGTTCGCGATTCGCGCCGCCTGGCCGGGGTTGGGGTCTGACACGGCCACCGTGATGGCGGTGCTCGCAGTGGATGCCGATGCATTGACCCGCGAACCGAGCTCGGCGACGGTGGTGCTCAAGTCGAGGTCATCGATCACGGATTGCAGCACGAGCGAACTGGGAATGAGCGCCAAATAACTCGTCACGGCTTGTTGCGCATAGCTCCGTGCAAGGTTGAGTTCGGCGGGTCGGGAAGCGTCACCTGTTTGAGCAGACACGAAGAGCTCCGCCGACGCGGTGTACCGGGTCGGCGTGCTGAGCGCGACGACGACGCCTGCCGACAAACCGATGACCGTGAGCGAGAGGATGAGCACAAGATTGCGTCGCAAGACACGCACGTAGTCCTGCAGGGTCATTGCATCCTCGGTCTTCTGCGGTAGCGGTATTCAGCGGGACCCGGCTCGGGCCGAGTATCGTTAGTCAGGATAGCCTCTCGCCGACTTCGCGGTGGTGAGCGCGTCCAGAAACGGTGAGTGCATGTCTCAGACGGGTGATGATGCCGATCTCGACAAGACCCGAGATCGGTCTGCCGCGAGAACCGCTTCCGCTGTCGGCTCTAACGCGCGGCTGAACGCGCTCCTCGGAGGACCGCGTGCGGCGACGAGGAACCACGAAGCCGGTACCGATGGCATTCGCCTCACTGCGCTCGTCGACGCCGCAACCCAGAGCAGCACACCTCTCACCGCGCCGGCTTCCGTTGGCAGCAACGATGATCCTGCGGTCAGGAAGCCACGTGGACACCGACGAGTCGACTGGTTGAGCGCGACGACTGCGGTGGTCGCCGCTGTCGCGGCGATTGGAACCGCAGTCTTCGCCGGTGCGCAGATGGCCAACGCGAGCCCGGCCGCCGATGCCGTGCAGGTCTTGACGACCGATGAAGCAGTGCTCGCGAGTGCCGAAGACGGCTTGGTCGCCTCGAGCGCACGATTGACCGAGCGCGTCCAGACCGCCGATGCGGACGCCGCGCTCATGCGCACAGCCCTGAGCTCAATGAACGCGGTGCCAGAGCAGAGCGATTCGATAGACGCAGCGTCGCTCGCGGGGGCGGTTCACGCCGTCGACAGCTATCGCGCTGGCCTCGCGGAGATCACGTTGCCCGCCCTGCCGGCGCAGTACGCACGCGGCAGTATTGATGAAGGATCTCTCTCGAGCGTGGGAGAGGCTATAGATCGAGTGCAGACGCTGTCTGCCGACGTGGATGCGACGCGCGACGCGCTGCGCTCGGTCGGCGACGACATCGACGCACTGAATGGTGCGTACGAGACACAACTCGCCGCGTTCAAGGCGTCGTTCACGGCAGCAGCTGTCGCCGAGGTCGAGGCGAATCCCGTGGCGGCCGACGAGTTCCGCAGTACGGTGACCGCGGCTGCGGCCGCTGTCGCGGCAGCGCCGCCCAACGCTGCTGCGACCACGAAGGCGCTGACCGCATATCGTGATGCGGTGATCGCATTGCGCGATGCCGATATGCAGGCGCGCGTCGATGAGGAGGCCGAGCGCAACACCGATGTCGGAGAGCAGTACACGTACAACGAGCCTGAGGTGCCGACTGATCAGGGAACGACCGACTCGGGCACCACCGACTCTGGAGTGACTGATTCCGGGACGACAGATGAGGGAACGACACCGCCGAGCGACGGCACGGAGACGCCTGCGGGCTGAGCGGTTCTCGGCTGCTTACGCCGCAGTGTCACCGGGGGAGAGCGCGACCTTCACCGTCTTGAAGAGAATGATGACATCGCTGAGCAGCGTCCAGTTCTCGATGTAGCTGAGGTCGAGTCGCACGGTGTCCTCCCACGAGAGCGACGAGCGGCCGCCGACCTGCCAGGCGCCGGTGATCCCTGGTTTCATCAGGAATCGGCGGTGCACGTGGTCTGCGTACTGCTCGACCTCCTGACGCAGTGGTGGGCGCGGGCCCACGAGCGACATGTTGCCCTGGAGCACGTTGAAGACCTGAGGGAGCTCGTCAAGGCTGTAGCGCCGCATGAACCGGCCGACGCGCGTCACTCGAGGGTCGTTCATCATCTTGAACATGACGTCGTTGCCGGCGTCACGCTGGTCCATCAGCGAGGGCAGAAGGTCTTCTGCGTTTTCGACCATCGAGCGGAACTTGAGCATCGGGAACTCGCGTCCTCGACGTCCGACGCGTGCCTGTCGGAACAGCACTGGCCCCGGGCTCGTGAGCTTGACCATCAGAGCGAGCACGAGCAGCACTGGGCTGATGATGATTCCGCCGACGATCGAGAGACTGAGGTCCATCGTGCGCTTGACGACGCGCTGACCACGCGTGAACTTCGGCGTCTCGACATGGATCAGCGGCAGTCCGGCGACTGGTCGGGTGTGGAGTCGGGGGCCTGCGATGTCCACGATGCTCGGCGCCAGCACGAGATGCTGCCGGCCCGCTTCGAGCCCCCACGAGATCTGCTTCACCTTGTCGGGCGGCAGCTCCTCGGCGCTGGTGATCACGACGGTGTCGGCACCGGTGGCCGCCAACGCGGCCTGCACGTCGTCGACTCCGCCGACGACGTCGATCTCTGATCCGGGCAGGTGCGACGCGACCCGTTTCCCGCCGGGGATGCAAGCACCCACGATGTGGAGCCCGGCGCTGTGGTCGCGGGTCATCGCCTTGCTGAGCTGGCTCGTCGAGGCCTTAGGTCCCACGAGGAGCACTCGGGCGGAGTACGCACCGTGCTTGCGCTTGTGGATGAGCCATCGGCGCCACGCCCAGCGCTCGATGAGCAGCGCAACGATCCCGAGTGGAAGGCTGATGAGCAGGTAGCCGCGTGCGACATCGATCTTGAAGAGGAACGCGATGATGGCCACACCTCCGAAGAAGCGGAAGCTGGCGTCGGTCACGCGCGCGTATTCGGTGATACCTGAGCCGATCACCCGAAAGTCGCGTGAATCGATGAGGCCCAGCATCCATGCCCAGCCCGCGACGAGCACGGCGGAGAGCAGCCAGTACGAGACATCAGTGATTCTCGACTCTTCTGGCACTACCACCGCGGCGTTGCCCGGACCGAACCAGAGGATCTGGGTCAAGTACACGACGCCGATCAGAACGACAAGATCGCTTATGAGGAGACGTGTCGCATACCTCTGGCGCCAACGCCGGGCGTACGCGGACTGCGGCCGGACGGTTCCCTCGATATTGGGAGTGCGCGTATCCATTTGCGCCTTCGACTTCATTCAGATTCCCCGGATCATTATGGTCGTGGTCGCGATTGCTTGTGGCTGTGCGGGTGGCACGGTTGCAATCTTAGGGGCGGCCCATTCCGATATAGTTCCACCCAGCGTTGCGCCATGCTGCAGCATCGAGACAGTTCCGTCCATCGACGATCACTCGTCCGATCGTCAGGCTCGCGGCGTGGTGGGGATCGAGTTCGCGACGATACTCATCCCATTCGGTGACGACGACGACCGCATCCGCATCGCGGAGCGCTTCGTCCCTGTCATGCACGTAGGCGAGCTGAGGATGCTGTTGACGAGCGTTCTCGATGGCCGCCGGGTCGGTGACGGTGACGTCGGCTCCCAGGCCTCGAAGCCGTACGGCGACATCGAGCGCGGGCGAGTCGCGAATATCGTCACTATGCGGTTTGAAGGAGGCTCCGAGCACAGCGATTCGCTTCCCGACGATGTCGTCGTCGAGTGCATTGACGACGAGGTGCACTGCGCGGTCTCGACGTCTCAGATTGATCGCGTCGACTTCGCGCAGGAAGCCGACTGATTCTCCTCGGCCAAGTTCCTCGGCGCGGGCCGCGAAAGCGCGAATATCTTTCGGCAGGCAACCGCCGCCGAAGCCGATTCCGGCACCGAGGAAGCGGCGGCCGATTCGAGCGTCATGTCCGATCGCGTCGGCGAGCTGCGTCACGTCTGCGCCGGTTGCCTCGGCGATCTCGGCCATCGCATTGATGAACGAGATCTTCGTCGCGAGGAAGGCATTGGCTGAGACCTTCACGAGTTCTGCGGTTGCGAGGTCGGTGACGATGAAGGGCGTCTCCTTGGCGATCGAGGGGTGATAGACCTCGCGCAGCGTGTCGACCGCGTCAGCACTCCCTCCGTTTTCGGCCCCGACACCCACGACGAGACGGTCCGGATCGATGGTGTCCTGCACAGCGAAGCCTTCGCGCAAGAACTCCGGATTCCACACGAGTGTCGCGCCGGTCGCCTGGATCCGCGGCGCCAGGCCAGCGGCCGTACCGACGGGCACAGTCGACTTCCCCGCCACGATGTCGCCGGGGGTCAGATGCGGCGCGAGGGCGTCCACGGCCGCGTTCACATAAGTGAGATCGGCGGCATAACCGTCGCGCTGCTGCGGGGTACCGACACCGATGAAATGCACCTTCGCGCCGTGCGCGTCGGCAATATCGGTCGAGAAGCGGAGGTTGCCCGAGGCGATGCCGGAAGCGAGGATCTCGGGGAGGCCCGGTTCGAAGAACGGAGCCTGACCCGAAGAGAGCGCAGCGATCTTGCGTTCGTCGACATCGATGCCGATGACTTCATGGCCGATGGATGCCATAGCAGCGGCATGGACTGCGCCGAGATAGCCGCATCCGATGACTGAGAGTTTCACTCTGCTCCAAACACATTGAACATTTCTTGATGACCCGAATGGCGATCAATGGTGACGCGGTTCGGCCGATTTCCGGCTTCGGAGCGTGGTCGGTCGACGTTTCGGGTTCGGCTTCGGGATCTTGGGGCGGAGGCCACCCATAACGATGAAAGCGGTGAGGATCACCATCCAGTAGTGCGACTGCGTGTAGAACGAAGCCGTCATGCCGAACGCAAGCATCGACACGAGAATAGCTGCAGGTGCGATGCTATCGGTTTGTCGGATGTACCTCGCCGCACTGACGACGAACAGTACCGTCAGCATGAGGAAAGCGACGAAGAGGATCAGCCCACCCTGGAACCAGCCTCGCAGCAGGTAATTGTGCACGACGAGACCCGGTTGCGTCGTCGATTGATTCATGGTGTCCATCCCCACCCCGATCACGGGGTCGGCACCGATCGATTGGAGGGCGAATCCGTATGCTCCCACTCGGATATTCCATGACGCTCGATCGCCGTCGACCTCGGTGACTTCGTCGATCCGGGACTCGAGGCTGCTGGGGATCAGCGTGGTGAGATCGCCGTTGGACGAGACCACGGCACCGATGAGAGCGACCAACAACAAGGTGCAGAGGACGTAACGGAGAGCACCCTGGATTGTGACGATGTAGAACGCAAGCCCTACTGCCAGCATGAGCAACGAGCTCAGGCTGGCGGAACCGGCGATGGCTACACCATTGACGAGGAGAACCAGGAGGGTGAGCCCGCGATTCACCGTGCGGCGTCCCCACATCTCGAGCAGGATGAGAATTGCGATCACGGACATGATGCCGAGCACGTTCGGGTGTCCGGCAAGGCCGCGCGCGCGACCAGCGATCGACACGATGCCGAACGTCGACGCACCGGCCATCTGCGCGATCGCCGCCAGGGCCGAGACGGTCTGCACCCCGAGGAACGCGATCACTGCATTCCTGACGAACGTGGGCGAGCGGCGTACTTGGAACGCGAGTGCGCTCGGTACAAGGGCCACCATGAGCCCGAGCATGATGGAGACTCCTGCGCTCGCAGAGACGCTGCTATTGGTTCCCGAGATGAATCCCGCAAGCACGATCAATAGCGCGGCAGCCGTCAGTATCCCCTGACCGCGAAAGCGCGCCACGCGGCCGAGCAACAGGCTGAGTGCCGCTACGACGAGTGGAAGCGACCGGACCTGCGAAGAAACCGTCTCGAACAACAACTGTTGAAGCGGAGTGATCGCGATGACAATGATCCATACCCACCCGTCGAGTCCTACACGAGTGGGAGGGGCCGCGCGGAGTTCGTCGCTCTCCGACGATCCGCGCGCCAGTATGCGTGGTTTCATTCGCGTATCTCCCGCCGCACAATTGTATGAACCGTACGCCGAAGCGAAGGGGATCGCCATGCCACGAGTGATATCCAGCCGATGGCCGCGACTGCGCCGGTCAGCACAGCCAGCCAATCATTCGGAATGAGTGCGCAGCAATAGCCGAGGATCCCCACAGGAATGATCTGAGTGACGAAACCGGCCGCTACTTCCCGCACCTGCGGGCCAAGGCTCGTCCCGCAGACCTTGGCGCATCGGATGACCGCCAGGAACCAGTACAGTGCGTACCCCGCTGAGTGCCCCACTGCGACGCCGAAGGCTCCCCAGGGAAGTCCAGCGGCCATGCATATGACGATCAGCGGCTGGGCCCAGGCCGCGAAACGGAACTGCGCGCCCGTGTTCTCCGTTGCCAGGAACACCCAGAAGTTCGCTTGGTTGAGCGCTTTGAATATGCCGCCGATGCACAGCGCCTGAAAGATGGGGATCATTCCCACCCATTGATCGCCGAACACGATGAGGACGAGTTGCGGCGCGAGGGCGAAGGCGAAGGCGAACCCCACGCCCAGGATGAGTATGTTGATGCGGATGAACGACCGAAGGAACTTGTCGAGGGCGGCGATGTCGGATGCAACGCGAGACAGGACGGGAACGGCGACTCTCGTCAGAGGTGCGGTCAGCTGGTTGATCGGCAGCATGAGCAGTTGGAACGCGCGGCTGTAGATGCCGAGGGCGGCCGGGCCCCATACCGCACCGAGCATGATGTTGTCGCCGTTGCGAGCAGCATATGCGATCAGCTGCGTACCGAAGAGGTTGCCGCCGTACGTCGCGAAGGACCGGATCTCACCTCTTCGGTTAGGGAGTCCAGGCGCCCACGCTGCAAGCGCGATTGCGAGGACGAGCCCGAGAGCATGCGTCGACAGCTGTTGGGCGACGAGCGCCATCTCCGTGGGGCTGATCATTGCCCATGTCACCGCGACGATGAGCCCGAGAACTGGTGGCACCGATTCGACGATGGCCAGACGACCGAAGTGGAACTTGCGATTGATCTCTGCACGAAATTGCGCGGATGCGCCGTTCAGCAGGAACATCGGTGAGATCCAGATGATCATGCTCTGCAGTTCGGGTGACCCGAACGCGCTGGCGATCAGACCGGAGCTGGCGATCGCGATCGCCATCAGCACGAGTCCGAGACCGACATTGACCCAGAACAGGTTCGATTTCTGATCTTGGGTGATCGTGGTCGATCGAGCAGCTGCTGTTGTGAGGCCGAAGTCTCTCAACAGCTCACCGAAAGCTGCAACCGAGAGGACCAGGGCCATCAAGCCGAAATCGTCGGGTGCAAGCAGTCGTGACAGCACGACTGTGCCGGCCAGGTTCGCGACCAGACGCGCGAGCTGGCCCATAGTGACCAGCTTCGCGCCTCGGCGACCGTGGTCGCTGAGCTCCTTGTGCGTGTGTTCCGCCATAGTCAGCGTTCGGCGCGTCTTGCGGCCGCTTCATCTGCGGCGGATCGCGCGCGTCGAATCCGGGCACGCGCCTCTTCGATGCGTACCTCGAGCGATGCTGCCCAGCGCTCGAGGTCGTGAACAGTCACGTCAGGGAGGGTGTCGGCGCTACCTCCTTCATGACGACCGACGATCGTCATGTCCACCGCATTGAAATGCCGTGCGATCTTGCCACTGCTCGATTCAACCCAGCCAAGAGGTGCGGCACCTTCTGTAGCGGCGACGATCAGACCATGGAGGCGGTCTCCGACGGCCAGGCAAGAGTCGCGATAGGTTGCGCGAACTCGCGCTTCCTGCTCCGCGTGCGAGGCCGCTTCGTCGAACAGCAGTGCCTCGCCGTCGAGTCGCGTCGCCAGACGAGTAGCCAGTGCGTTGTCTCGTCTCACTTGGACAACCAGCGTCGGTGTCAGCCCGTGCGTCTTCGCCACGCGTGCCACCCACTCGATCCAGTCCTCCGAGGGATCGGTGCGGTCGCCGCGGAGGATGAGCGCGAGTCGGAATCGGCGCTCGGCCGGTCCCCATTCGGCCGGCGTCGTGCCCAATGCGAACGCCCAGTCCGGCACGGTCGTTCCGGCTCCGAGCAACGCCACTGATTCAGCGTCCCTGTAGCCCGCGAATCTGGCCCGCCGTGCGAGGAGCAGGTAGGGGATCGACCACAGCGTGGGCTTGCCGACGACGCCTGCACCTATCCAGAGCACGCGCACGCGCGGCAGGAGGGAAACGAGCCAGATCGAACCGAGACGGATCGCACCCCGGCGAGAGACCTTGACCTCTCCGGCGTTCGGGATCACGAGCGTCGGTTGCCGCAGACCTCGTCGTGCGGCTGCCGTCAACCACCGGCGGAACGACCTGTACGTGGCGTCGGCTGGGGCGAGCCCGAGCCCCGAGTCGAACGTCGGTGATGATGGTCCATGGAACACGTGCAGGCGGCTTCCGCGCGCTCGCGCGTCCGCGAGACTCGGTCGGCGGAGCAGGGAATCGCCGATATTGTCGTCCTGTCCGGCGGCCCACTCGAAGACCTCGATCTCCGGAGCTTCTGCTCCGCCGACGACTCTAGGCTTTTCCAGCAACGACACGGCTCCTTGCACGTATGAGAGGGTGAGCCGGGCTTTCGCCGCCAGCGGATGGCCTGCTTGGTGACGAGCGCGGGCGATTCGCTTGTTGGCCGCCGCACGCCTTCGCCAAACGGCAAGAAGGCGGATTTCGATCCCCCATGCGGATGCGTAGTGCTCGCGGATGCGTTCCTTCGAAGCGAGTGCTTCTTGCGCCGACCGCACCGATTTGCCCCCTGACATCTCGTAGCGCATGGCGGCGATGTCATGGCGGAGAACTTGCCCGACCCGGGCGAGGCGTATCAGCATCTCGTAGTCTTCAGCAAAGCGAGGCTTGAGCGCTGGGGGCTCGATAGCAGCAGATTCTCTTAGCTTCGCGACGCGGATCACCGCTGCCGCGGGCGGCCACGCACTGAATCCGGTCGTGAGGAGGCTCGACGCGGTGACCTCGCGGTAGGTCACGGGAAGAAGTGATCCATCGGCGGTGCCTGCGAAACCTATCACCCGCCCCCCGGCCGCTGCGGCATCAGGCGTGGCGGTGAGCATTTCGAGTGATCGAGCGACGCCCGCGGGCAGGAGCCGATCGTCGGCGTCAAGGAACACCACGAACTCGTTGTCGATACCGGATGCCCCGCGTTCGCGCGCTGCCGAGGCGCCAGCATTCTGCTGCGTGATGACGACGGCTCCGGCGGCTGCTGCTCGCTCCGCTGTGCGGTCCCGTGAACCGTCATCGACGACGATGACGTCGCTCGCTCCGGCTTCGAACGCGGACTCGACCGCACCGGCGATCGTCTGATCAGCGTTGTACGCCGCGATGATGACGGCGAGGTCAGCGTTCTTCGTATCTTCGGTCATGCGTGTGCCGCCATTTCACGGACATAGGTGATGATATCCGCACGAGCGGCGTGTATCTGTTTCGCCGCCGCAGCGATCCTCGAGTCGTATTCCGCTCTGGCATCGGGATCGGAAAGGAGCACCTGCACTTGTTGGGAAACCCTGGCAGGGTCGAAGCGATTGACGTTGTGGACCCATGGGTCGATACCGAGGTCGCTGAAAGCTCCGAACCCTTTGCGCTCGTAAGAGAGATGTATGACGTAGTGGCCCGCTGCGAGCGCCATGAGCGCCGCGTGCAAGCGCACTGCCACGACCACGCGCACCGTCTTCCCTCCCACCATCAACTCGCCGCGCTCGAGTGTACGGACAGGGGAGAGAGTGGATGCGGCCGGGCGGTCATCGTTTCCGCCCGTTGTGCTCTGCACGTAACCGTCGTATGAGCCGAGGAGAGAAGCGAGGCGATAGATGTCTGCATTCACCCGTCCGTGAACGGCGCGGATGGAAAGCACAGGGATCGGCTCGATCTCGGAATCGGGCAAACGGCCTTCGGCCACAGCAGCCGTTGCGAGGTCCGGAACCCGCTGAAGGGTTGGACCCGCGAACTCAGCGAGACTCCGTTCGTCGCGGACCATCACCCGGTCGATCTTCGCGAGGTGCGAGCGCAACCACCGGCGTGTGCCGAATCTTGCGGGCCCGACACTCTGCGGTAAGTAGAGCGTCGGGACGCCCGCTCGGGACGCAGCGAGAAGCTGGGGCGCGTGCACGAGGGCGGTCTTCATCGCCTCGATGATGGTGCCCGCGCGCAGGTACCCGCCACCGACGGCGATCACGGCGTCGAAATCGTCGATGGTCTTCAGCGTGTGCAGCGTACGGGAATCCCAGCCGCGCTTCGTCGGGTTAGCGGGAAGCGCCAGCACATCAAGATCCGAGAATGTTTCGGGGCGAGACGCGATCAATGTCACAGATATCTGGCCCAGTGCCTCGCGGATGATGTCCATGGTTTCGCGGACGAGCAATCCATCACCCGCGTTCTCTGCGGAGTAGCCATGAAGGACGAGTACTTGCCGCTCCGTAGCAGCCGCAACATCAATGCGGCCATCGACCTCGCGCGTGAGCGCGGAGACGATCGGGCTGGGATGCGTGAGGTCTGCGAGTGGTCGCGCAAGATCGGGAAGGTTCTCGAACCACGTTCGACGTTGCACTGAGTCCTGAGCGAATGCCCGTATCACCGGCGCGAGCGATGCGTTCCCGGGAACCAGAACGATTCCGCCATCCTGTGAAAGGTCTTCGAACGCAGGGATGTCGCTGGTGATAGCTCCACGGCCGCGTTGACGTCCTTCCCAGAGGAAGACCGGATTGAGTTCCGTGCGGCTGGGCATGAAGAGCGCATCGCACCAGTCGATGTGCGGGGTGACATCGTCGATCTCGCCGAGCAGCGTGACACTATGACGGTCACTGATCTCGGCGATCGCCTCTCGGATCCGCTGTTCTTCCGGCCCGGTGCCCGCGATTCGCAGCTCCACAGGTCGGTCCACATCCTTCAACAATCCGGGTAGACGATCGAGCCCCTTCTGGGAGGTGAGTCGACCCGCGAAGAGAAGCCGCACCGAGGCCAGTTCACCCGTCCGCGGTGCGACAAGGGGGGAATCGACCAGGGCGAGGGTGTTGGGCTCGTACACCAGGCGGTCCTGGTCCGCGTAGCCGCCATCGGCGAGTTGTTTTAGCGCCCGCCGTGATGGAGCTGTGATCCGCTGGGCCCGACGCGCAGCGCGGCGCACGAAGAAGTCCTCGAGCTTGCCGCCGATGCCGGCTGAGTCCGCGCTCGGCAGTTGGTGAAAGCTGGCGACGAACGTGCGATCTCCGGGGAGCAGCTTCGTCGGTCGCATTCCGAGGACGACGTGACTGCCGCGCATGAGCGAATACACGGCGTCCGCATCCGCAAGGTGTGGTTCGATCGCACGTGATGCGGAGAACACTCCCGCTATCGACTTCGCGCAGTTCAACTCGACGACGCGGTTCACCTCGGGGCGCAATGCGTCCACGCCGGTGCTGCCCGAGAACAGCACGATCAGCGTGGTATCAGCGCCAGTCGCCGAGAGTCGACGCAGTATGCCGACGAGTGCGGCTTGTGCCCCACCTCCGAAGAACCAGGGGGCGACGATCGTGATCTTTCTGGCGCGAGGACTGGCGTGTTGATCAAACGCGCTCATTCAGTTGGAGCCCTTCGATGTTTGAGTGATAAAGATCCGACAGAGATTGCCGTTGAGACTCGAGGCTCATCTTCTTGTTGAGATTTCGCGCGGCGGAAGATGCCATCGCATGTGCATCGGAGCTCCGGAATATTTCAGATACGAGCTCTGCAGCCTGGAGGGGAGTGGAAGCCGACGGTATACCTGTCCCGTCGAACGCAGGAATCCGTCGTGCCGCGATGGGGTGCTCGAACGCTGCAGCATCGAGGATGCTCAGAGGGAAACCCTCATAGCGTGCGGTGTGGAAATACACCCAGGGCTGCGCGAGCATGTCGATCATCTCTGTCTCGTCCAGCCAGCCGGTGACCTCGACCCCGGCGTCTGCGAGGAGCTGACGCATTCGGCGGTCCCCGTCGCCTATCCAGATGAAACGCGTCTCGCTGTCGGCCTCGTGTGCGTGCCTTGCCATCTCGGCGAAGAAGCGTGGATCCTTCTGCGGGCTGAGGCGGCCGATCATCGCAACCGATCGGTTGGTCTCGAACCCCGTCGGAGGCTGGAGGCACGTCGGTCGAACCGAGGCGACGTTCGGGAGGAAATGAGTCGCGACATCCCGACCAAGGGAGCGCGCAAGGCTCTCTTCGTGCGGAGAGAGCACCACAGTCCGCGCGGTGCGCGCCAGGAGCAGTTTCTCGGCGGTGCGATAGGCGAAACGGATCGCGCTCGGCTGGGCTGCGTCGTCGAACTTGTAGCAGTGCGGCTCATAGATCACGGGCGTTTTCAGATCAACGACTCGTGTGTAGACGCCGGCCCAGCTCGAGTGGGCATGGATGAGGTCGGGCTGGATCCGGTCCACTGCGCGCCGGATCGCTGCGACTGCCGCCCACGGAGCGGTGGGCATGCGTTGGATGCTCCTGTACCCCGCGGAGCGGTGCGGCACCTCGTCCCCGCTCCATACGAGATGGTGCTCAGCCTCGTCAGCGAGCTCGACCAGGGTGTCTACGGCCTTGCTGACACCGCCGGCGTAGCACTCCGTCACGTGCAGAACGCGTGGTGCAGTCGTCATAGTGGATCTCCGGGAGTGCAGGACTTGCTCGGTGTGTGTCCGACGTATATTTTCGGTCGCGCCTGGATCGGTGAGGTATGAACGCTGTCTTGCATATCAGATCGAAGTGGACGGGTGCATTCAAATCTGAACCCGGGGTCACTGTGGCACGATACTGGCCAGTGCGACGAGATGGTGTGGCGTCACCCCATCCACGCCGTGTCGCGGGACGAATCTGCCACTGCGATCCGCGCCAGAACCACACACTCAGTATGGTCGGATTCTCCGTCGACAGGAAATCTTGACTGATCGCGTGCCCGGCGACCCGAGGAGCGCGGGGCGATGCGAGAGAAGAGCACGTTTCACAAGCGGTTGCATGGGCTGCGCGTCCAGACGCATCTTGTCGAACTGCTACCGTCGGTCACATGTCAACCGGGCTCTCCACAAGGAAGGGATCACCGTGTTACGAACTCACGATGAGTATCTGAGTCAGCGGCGATTCGACTACCTTGACGGGCTCCGAGGTGTGGCTATTCTGCTGGTCTTCACCGCGCACATGCAGTACCAGGACTTCTGGTACTTCTTGCACGGCGGCTCTGGTGTGACGCTCTTCTTCGTCATCTCCGGATTCATCATCACGACCCTGCTGCTGCGTGAGTGGGATCGGGACGGACGTGTGAGCCTCAAGGGGTTCTACATCCGTCGTATCTTCCGGATATACCCGTTGTATTTCCTGGTGCTTGCGGTGTACTGCGTGCTGATCCTGGTGGTCGGTTTCGATGCAGCGCGGAGAGAGTCATTCACTGAGGCCCTCCCGTTCTTCATATTCGGGTTCCCTGAGATCGTCCAGCTGACTGCTGGAGAGGGCGTTCCGTTCTCGCTCTCGTGGTCCATCGGCATCGAGGAGAAGTTCTATCTGGTGTGGCCGGTGCTCGGCTTCGTCCTTCTGGCTCGGAACTGGCGCGGTCGTATGATCGCGCTGGGCGTTGGATTCGTCCTGTTCACCGCCGCTGGGTTCACTCCTTTGAATCGAGTGCTGCAGCCGTATTCGATCATCGTTCTCGGATGCGTGATCGCCCTCCTACTCCATCGCCGCGAGACATATGATCGCGTCTCGTGGCTTGGGCGGCCTGTCGTTCTCGCCTCCTTGTTCGTCCTGACCATCGCCTCGCTTCTCGCAACCAGTTGGGTGACTCTCGGGAATCCGCTGTACGTGCCGTTCGGCATCCTGATCGCGCTGACGCTGGTCGGGGTCATGACTACGAAACCGAACTTCCTGGTCAAATGGCTCGGATCGAGACCGATGCTCTTTCTCGGCATGGTCTCGTACGGCTTCTACTTGACCCATGGGTTCTCCCTCAACCTGACCGAACGGTTGATTCCAGGTACCGACTCCTTGCTCGGGTCGACTATTGCAGGGGCGATCGCTCTTCCGATCGCGATCCTCGTGGCCTGGGTCCTCCACAGAACTGTCGAGAAACCCCTGATCAGGCTTGGTCATCGTGTGGCGCACTCCAACACCGCGCCGCGTACAGTGCCGCCAGACCACGAGCCCCCTGTGCGGGAAGCGGAGTAGTCAGGTCGACCAGCTCGTCGCGACTGGACGCGTGAGGCGGCTTGAGTGGTCGCGCGCTCCGATAACGCTTTGAGAACCGCCTGCAAGCGTGTGCTTGTGGGCGGTTTTTGGAGTGTGTGGTTTGGTCACGATTAGGTGTAAGCGCTTGCAGTTTTGGGGTGTTTGTGGTTGGTTTTGGTGTGGCGGCGTTTG